>Ga0181537_10000268_pt1 | contig 48858 bp, 38 predicted proteins | sample PEATcosm2014_Bin_39_FD_119765 | JGI IMG/M metagenome (GOLD analysis project Ga0181537, IMG submission 119765) | Peatland microbial communities from MTU Mesocosm Facility, Houghton, MI, USA - PEATcosm2014_Bin23_10_metaG | ecosystem: Environmental > Terrestrial > Soil > Wetlands > Peat | place...
GGTGCGCCCCAAAGGCGCAGATTACCAGTGGGTGAAAGTCCCACTCCAGGAGTTGTCGGTATGACTGGATAGCTGACGGGCCGTTTCGCCGGGTTAACCGACGGGAGGGGAGCCCCGTGACAAAGCCCACGTAAGGTGGGTGAGCAAGTCTGCAGGCCGTAACGCGAGTGAAGCTTGAGCAGGCCTCGAAAGGAAAGTTGTGGATGCCGACCTGCCCTTTGAACAGGGAAGGCCAGAGCGATTCGGGATAAAGCCCGATGCGGGAGCGCATCAAGAAGAACCGAAGAACCGAATCGATCCACCGGGGTAGTGAGCACGGCATGTAGAGAAGGCAATCTGTGTAATTGGGGGAAGCCCGGAGCTGGAGGAGGCAACTTCAACGCGGCTGTAAGGGTCGCGGCCAGCTTGGGTCTCGGAGAGGGCCATAGTAGCGAGGAAGCCGGGTAATGCCGGGGGAGCCAAGGGCCCTCACTTCGGATGTGTTTCGGAAGAAGGGAAGAAAGAGGTGATTGACGTTGAGTCTGACAACACCGAGCAAGATACGGGAACTTCAGAAGAAACTGTACGTGAAAGCGAAGCAGGAGCCGAACTACCGCTTTTACCTGCTCTACGACAAGATTTACCGGGAGGACATTCTCACTTTCGCCTATGAACTGGCGCGCGCCAATCAGGGCGCACCGGGGGTGGACGGAGAAAGCTTCGCGGGAATCGAGAGTGGAATAGGGCTGGAAGCCTGGTTAAGCGGCCTGCGGAAGGAACTGCAAGACAAGACGTACCGGCCCAAGCCAGTGCGACGGGTAATGATCCCGAAGCCTGGAGGCGGGGAACGGGCGCTGGGAATCCCGACTATACGGGACCGAGTGGCTCAGAACGCCGCCAAACTGGTGCTGGAACCGATCTTTGAAGCTGATCTGGAATCGTGTGCCTACGGCTATCGGCCGAAGCGCAGCGCGAAGGATGCCATTCAGGAAGTACACGAACACCTGTGGCGAGGGTATAGCGATGTAGTGGACGCAGATCTGTCCCAGTACTTCGACAGCATTCCACAATCCGAACTGATGCAGTGTGTGGCAGGGCGGATGGTGGACGGTGCGATGCTGCATCTGATCAAGATGTGGCTTTCGGTACCGGCCGAAGAACGGGACGAGGAGGGGAATCGGAGAATGAGGGGAAGTCAGGGGAAGGGCACACCGCAAGGTGGAGTGATCAGTCCTTTGCTGGCGAACCTGTACATGAACCGGTATCTCAAACACTGGCGGAAAACGGGGAAGGGCGAGCAATATCGAGCCGTCATCGTGAACTACGCGGACGATTTCGTGATTCTCAGTCGCGGACACGCGGCGGAGGCACGGGAGTGGACGGGTAAGGTGATGAGCCGGATCGGCCTGACACTGAATGAAGCCAAGACGAGCGTCAAAGATGCCCGGCGGGAAACGTTTCACTTTCTGGGTTACACATTCGGACCGATGCGGCATTGGAAGGATGGCAGATGGTACACGGCAACCCGGCCGGCTGATAAGGCGATCGGGAAACTCAAGCAGGCAGTATACGATCTGCTGCAACCGAGTCAGGTAAGCCCATGGGAGGAAGTGCGCGACCAATTAAACCAGAAGTTGAGGGGATGGAAAGCGTATTTCAGCTATGGGAGCTTGCACAAGGCATACCGGGAGATCGACGCCTATGTCTATGATCGAGTGCGGTACTTTCTGAGGCGGCGGCATCAGTGCAACGGGAGTCGTGGGACGCGGCGGTTTTCCTCGCAAGTTGTCAATGGAAAGCTAGGCGTCCTGCGGCTGCAAAGAGGCTGAAGCTCTCTGCGTGGGCTGACCGTGAAGTCCGTCGGGAAGCCGGATGCTGGAAATCGGCACGTCCGGTTTGATGAGCGGGGAGGAGAAACGGGTCGTCATCTTGTATCTCGGTGACCTGACACCGCGCTCCTCCTCGACTCCACCCAATTCGGGTGCGGCTGGCGATAGCTGGATTACGAAACGAACTATACCCTCCGCGACAGAACGAATTGTTTCTCCTTTTATTCTCCTAGGTGCGGGCGTATCTCACGTGAATGCGTTCCGAATAAATCAGCATGCCAGTGCCACAATTGGAGCCATGAGCGCTAAGATCGCCCTGGTCACGGGCGCGGGCAGTGGAATCGGGCGGGCGGTGAGCCTCGCCATGCAGTCGGCCGGGTACTCCGTGGTCGTTGCCGGCCGCCGCCGCGAAGAACTGGAGCGCACCGCTTCGATGGCAACGCCGGATGGTGGCGCGGTGCTCGCCGTGCCGGCCGATGTGGGCAATCCCGATCAAGTGAAGGCGCTGTTCGCAGCCGCCAAGACAGCCTTCGGCCGCCTGGACGTTCTTTTCAACAACGCGGGACGTGGCGCGCCTGCAATTCCCATGGAGGATCTTACGTTCGAACAGTGGAGCGCCGTGGTCGCCGTGAATCTCACCGGGGCCTTCCTGTGCGCGCAGGAGGCGATCCGGATGATGAAGGAGCAGCGGCCGCAAGGTGGACGCATCATCAACAACGGGTCGATCTCGGCGCACGTTCCGCGGCCCAACTCCGCGCCTTACACCGCCACCAAACACGCCATCACGGGACTCACCCGCAGCATCTCGCTCGACGGCCGCAATTTCAATATCGCCTGCGGTCAGATAGATATCGGCAATGCCGCCACGGAGATGACCGAGCGCATGTCGAGCGGCGTCCCGCAGGCGAACGGCTCGATTTTAGTCGAGCCCCGCATGGACGTGCGGCACGTGGCTGAAGCCGTGCTGTACATGGCCAATCTCCCGCTCGATGCAAACGTGGAATTCATGACGGTTATGGCTACCGCGATGCCCTTCATCGGGCGCGGATGATGCTTTGCCAGGCCATCCCACCGGCGGTACTCTTGCGTAATGCGACCCCTTCGGTATTCCATCAACGTCACGTTGGACGGGTGCTGCGATCACCGTGCAATTTCCCCGGACGAAGACTTGCATCGTCACGCGGTCGAAAACCTCGACCAGGCCGATGCCCTCCTTTTTGGCCGTGTGACTTACGAAATGATGGAGGCAGCGTTTCGGCCGCCGGCGCGGACGGGAGCGAGGCCCGATTGGATGGAACCCTTTGCGCGCACGATCAACGCGGCAAAGAAGTACGTGGTGTCGAGCACCCTGGACCGGGTCGATTGGAACGCGGAGCTCGTGCGCGGGGATCTGGGGAAGGCCGTTCAGCAGCTCAAGCGGGAGTCGGGTAAGGGACTGTTAGTGGGAGGCGTGAAGCTGCCGCTGGCGCTGGCGGAGCTGGGGTTGATCGATGAGTACGAATTCGTGGTGCAGCCCAGGCTAGCGGGCCACGGGCCGACGTTGTTCGCGGGGCTATCGAAGCATGTCGACTTGAGGCTCGTCAGCCGGCTGGAGTTCGGCTCGGGGGCGGTGGCGATGCGGTATGAGCCGAGAAGGTAGCCATTGGGTTGAGGCCATTCGCGGGCGGCAAAGTTGCGAAACCGGACAATCGCCCTCCCGCGCCCACCTGTTCTTCAGGAGCTTAGGAGTGGCTTTCGAGTTGCTCGTAACGATTCCATATGCTTGTCGTTCGAGCCGGGATCGTCGCTGCGTTGCTTCTGTGCGGTTGCTCGATGCACGCGGCCTATCCGAATGTCCACGAGGAAGAGGTGCGGTTTCGCAACGGGGACGTCACGCTCGCCGGCACGCTCTACCTTCCCGCCGGGGGCGCGCCGCATCCCGCTGTGGTGATCTTTCATGGTTCCGGCCCCCAGGCGAGAGATTCCTTCATGGGGCACTGGTTCGCCGAGCAGGGTATCGCTTGCCTTACATACGACAAGCGCGGTGTGGGTGAATCGACGGGAGACTTTCAGAGGGTCGCCTTTCCGGCTCTCGTCGACGATGGATTGGCCGCAATTTCGTTTCTGAAGACCCGCGCCGGTATCGATCCGCATCGCATTGGCGTGTGGGGACTCAGCCAAGGCGGTTGGCTCGGGCCACTGGCTGCGTCACGATCAAAAGATGTCGCTTTCGTGATCGCCGTCTCGGGCCCCGGAGTGTCCCCTGGCGAGCAAATGATTTTCTATTACGGCAACCAACTTCGTGACCGAGGACTGACCGAACTACAGGTTGCCGAAGCCGGCGATCTTCGGAGACAAGTGTGGCATTATTTGTCGACAGGCGAAGGATACGCCGCCGCCGACAAGACGCTACACCGGGCTGAGTCGCAGCCCTGGTTCGCGGCCATTCAGGAACAGCAGGACGGTTTGTTTCATCGCACGCCGGTGTCCGGCATCCTCAAAGACAGTTCGCTTCGAGAGCAGTTGTGGTTCAAGGCGGAAGTGAACTACGATCCTCGAATCGCTCTGCGCAAGCTGACGGTTCCGGTTTTGTTTGTGTTCGGCGAGAAGGATCAATTAGTGCCGGTACAAACCAGCATCGACATCATCCGCCGCACGCTCACCGAAAGCGGGCATCGCGATTTCACGATCAAGACGTTCCCCGGCGCGGACCATGGCATCCGGCTGGAATCCTTTGATGGGCGCGGCCCGTTCGCACCCGGGTACTTACAGACGATGAGTGACTGGGTTCACAGTAAAGTCTCGCGCTAAGTGGCGGGCCTGAAAGGCATCACTTTCCCCAACGCCGTGTCCGAGGAATTACTCTCAGTGGATCTCGGGTTCGGGCATTTCCATCTTCTGGTCGAGGAAATCGAAGTCGCATCCCAGGATTGTACCAGGGCCAAGGTCGCTTCGTCAGCGCCGAGAGCCTGCGCAGTCAGCTTCGCCAAGCCGAAGTCCAGCACCTTCGCGCGACCGTGCGAATCCACCATGATGTTGGCGGGCTTGAGATCCCGGTGTACGATGCCGGCGGCGTGCGCCGCGGCGAGCGCGTCTGCCACTTGCGCGGCGATACGCAGTGCTTCGGTGAGCGGCATGCCTTTGCGCGGGATCATCTCATTCAGCGGCTTGCCATCCACCAGCTCCATGACGATGTAGGTACGCCCGTCCTGCTCGCCGATTTCGTGGATGGTGATGATGTTGGGGTGGTTCAGCGCCGAGGCCGCTTTGGCTTCCTGCACGAAGCGGGCGCGGCGGTCGGCATCGGCGTGTCGGGCTTCTGCCAGAAGTTTGATGGCGACAAAACGTTCCAGGAGCTTGTCCCGGGCCTTGTAGACCCGGCCCATGCCGCCCTCGCCGATCTTTTCGAGCAGGGAGAAATGCCCCAGCTCGGCGCTTTCCATTTCGTTCATTCTAACGAACCAGCAAGTCTCGGTCTCTTGTACGCTTGGAATCTCGCAGAAACGGATGGGACTGAACGGATGCTGATGAAGACGCTGTGCATAGGTACGTGGGAACGATGCGGGTTGTATCGGTAGCGAAACGTTCTCTGGCCGGAGATGGCCTACTTCCCGGCTTCCAGTAACGCCACCGAGGCCTGGGCATTAATTACGTGCAAACGGCCGTCAACTGACGCGGTTGCGCCCTTCTTGATCAACTCGATCACTTGAACCGGCGTCAAAGCCGGATCAAGCGCGATCAGCTTCGCGGCAAGGTTGGCGACATTGGGCGAAGCCATGGAGGTTCCAGACTTTCTCATTCTCGACCCACCGGGAACATAGCTCTCAACCTCGTCGCCATTCGCATGCACGACAACTGTGTCGCCGAAGCTGGTGAAGTCTGTTTCCATCCCCGCTTTGTTCACAGCTCCAACCGAGATCAGGTTTGGCAGATGCAGAGATGCCGGCACGTCCTGCCCGAATTCAGCTCTGCTATTGCTGTTGCCTGCGGCGCACACAAACAGAGTGTTTGAAGCGCTCCTGATTGCGCTCTCGACGGCTTCGCGCCAAATGCCGTACAGCTCGGCGGCACGCCGCTTGCGTTCCACCGGGTCCGGGCTTGCACCGGTGTTGGAAAGCCAGGCCTCAAATTCCCTGGGATCGTTCTCCCAGCTCATATTGACAACTCTGACGTTGCGTGTGCGGAAATAGTCCGAAAACTCCTGAAAGTCCGCCGCCATGTGCCGTGCATATTCTGGCGTCGGCTGGAAAGGGAGATTCGAAATGTCGGCATTGAAGCGGGCCACCACTAGACGCACGGCTGGATTCCCACGGGCGGCGATGCCCGCGACATGGGTTCCATGCTGGTAGTGGTCCAGGGTCCTTTCCAGTGTGTGCAGGTCGCGAATCTGGTCGGAGGTGAGGGTACCGGCCCGCTCCTGGTCGGCTCTTGCCTCGGGCGAGTCGATTCCATCCTCCAGGTCCTGCATCCCCTTCGCGTCCGCGAGAAAACCCGAATACCGCCGCTCCTGAGCCTCCGTGAGTGGCAAGAGCCAGGATGTGGACGGATTGCCGGCGTCGTCAAACGCAAGGCCATGGTTTCCGCTGGCGGTGGGATGCGGATCGCTGAACATCTGACCTGAAAATAGAGACACATCCACACCCGTATCCCAGATGGCGACAGCCACTGGAGTCAACTTCCGATCCGAGGAAAACGTGACCTCCCGAGCTTGCCAGATGTCGGATTGCTGGGCCTTGTGGGCTGTAACGTATTGGCGAAGAATTTCGAGAGTGGCGCCCTTCACTGGAAAGTAGATTTGGAGAGTATTTCTCAGCTCGATCAGCTCCCACGCACGCCCGTTGGAGAGCACGCCGGACTTTTGAATGGCGGGATCAAAATCGGCCTTAACTTCACCAATCAGCACAGCGCTGTTGTACATGGTGGTCCCTACAAGAGCCAATCTCACCCTTTCCTGCGCCACGTCCAACGGAAGCGCTTCCCATGCCTCGCGAAAATGCTTCCGGAAGGCCTGTTCGAAGGCCGGCCCGCGTGTGGCGTTCGTCTCAATGGCAGCTTGCAGCTCCGCTTTTGTGAGGGTCCTCTCGTGCAGGTTGTCGATCGGTTTCTCGGCGAGCTTTAGGAGCGATGTGAGGGTTGCGAAAGCGAGCTGGTATTCGCCCGCGGCTTGCTGCAGATTTAACCGGGCCGACAACAAACCTCGCAGCGTCGCTTTGTCCTCAATCTCGTAGTCGCGGAAAATGGAGTCCACATCCGCTTGCACCTTTGCGGCAAAAGCGTTGAAGGTGGCGGCATCAGCCTGTACGAGATCTGAAGCCGAGCCGGTCAGGGGATACGTGAAGCGAGGCAGGTCAGACTGATTGCTCACCTTCTTTTTCCCGCTCGTCTGCGAACGCACTACAGGAGCAAGCAGCGACAAAAGGCATGCTACAGCGGACATCCACAGCCGAAAACGTCTAAGCATCGGAGACCTCGAAAAAAGTGCTCTGATTCTATCAGTCACTCAGAGGAATAAGCCGGCAAACAAACATTACAGCGAAAAGCTTCGTTGATGCTTTTCCGCGGCAGCCCCAAAAGGACCTATTGGGCCGGGGGAGCGATCGTGAAATTCGATTCCATCAACACGACCGTGTAGGGGTTCCAGGTTGACATGTTGAAGTAGATCGACAGCGCATCACCGTCGACCGCCGCGAAGCGCGCGATTTGGAAAGGCGCATAGATGCCGCCGCGTCTCGTCGCTGCGGTTTGCGTCGTGCCGTCGGGTTCTGTCACGAGGCCTTCGAAAGGATTGTCAGCGGTCCCGATGATCGGCCCCTTCGGCCCTGAAGGGCTTTTCAACTTCGCAGGCGGTTCTAAGAGCGCTGCGCAGTCGGCCGCGTCGCCGGTGAAGCGAATGAAATCTCCATAGCCTTCCGAATAGCTGTGAGCCTCACAAGCGTTGTAAATGTTTTGGGGGGTGCTCCACGGACCCCACGGCGCGGAGGCGTAGCTGAAGAAGATTCCCCCAACCGCGCCCGGCTGGCGGCCGCCGTCCCAGGTCATCAGCCACAGGCTCAGCGTTTTGTTATAGGAAACCGACACGTTTCCGGCCGTGCCAGGGTCGGTTGTTGTGGAATACGTTTTTCCTGTCGTCGTGGTGCAGGAGTTGCCTGTCGAGACCGGCGGCGTCCCCGGCGGCGGGTTGTCATACACCACGGGTACTGCGCACAACTTTCTCGGTGACGGTGCCGGGAATGACATAAACGGGTCCGCCCTTTTCCGCAACGGCGGGCAGTATATAAGGATACGTTGGAAATTGAACCTGGCCCCAGCAGGAGCAGGCCGTCAGAATGGTCAGGATTTGGGCGGCTCTTAGCGCAATCGTCATGGTGATGTCATCCTTGAAAAATCAGGCTGGCAATTTTGTGCATTTTTCCCCGCAAGTAGCATCAGGCAAGATTCCACTCGCAACAACCCGCACATTCGTGTAGTTGATCGGGGGACTGCGGCTTTGCAAGGGTCAACAAGCATTCGCCAATATCGCTGGCGGTTCTTTGCCCTATCAGAACTATGCGGGGGTGCACTGGCCGAGTACGCCTGGGTGCGCCCAAGCACGGAACTCTAAGACGCCTTTAGAGGGGTGCGCCGATACCCTCGCTCTCCTGCTGTTGCAAACCGGGGGAATTCTGGCGATGTGCCGCCTGCTCCACGGAATCGCGGGCCGCTTCGGACAAACGCCGTGAAACACGACCTTGCGCCATCAATGGTAGGCCGCGAAAGGCGCCAGATGTGTCTCCGAGGAATTGCTCTCAGTGGATCTCCGGTTCGGGCATTTCCATCTTCTGGTCGAGGAAATCGAAGTCGCATCCCAGGTGCGCTTGCGTGACGCGCTCTGCATAGAGCGCCATGTACCCGCGGCCAAATTTCGGCGCGGGCTTCACCCAGCTCGCGCGGCGTTTGGCCAATTCTTCGTCCGATACCAAAACGTCAAGGCGGCGGTTCGGCGCGTCGAGCGATATGAGGTCGCCTTCTTTCACCAGAGCCAACGGGCCTCCGATGAAGCTCTCGGGTGAGACATGAAGAACGCAGGTTCCGTACGACGTGCCGCTCATGCGCGCGTCGGAGATGCGGACCATGTCGCGCACGCCTGAAGGCAGAAGCTTTTTCGGAATCGGTAACATACCCCATTCGGGCATGCCGGGTCCACCCAAAGGGCCTGCATCCTGCAACACCAACACGGAATCCTCGGTGACGTCGAGATCGTCGCGATTGATTCGCGCGTCCATGTCGTTGTAATTCTTGAAAACGACAGCCGGACCAGTGTGCTGGAGCAGGGCTGGACTCGCGGCGGCGGTTTTCAGGACTGCGCCATCGGGGCAGAGATTGCCGTAAAGCACCACTGTGCCACCGCTTTCCGCCAGCGGCTTTTGGCGCGGCCGGATCACCTCGGGGTTGATCACTCGCACGCCTTCGAGGTTGTCACCGAGGCTGCGGCCATTGACGGTGAGCGCGTCGAGGTGTAGCAGATCTTTTATCTCGGACATCAACGCCCGCAGGCCGCCCGCGTAAAAGAAATCTTCCATCAGGAATCTTCCGGATGGCCGAATATCCGCCAGCACCGGCACCCGCCGCGAAATCTCATCGAACTTTTTCAGGCCGAGCGGCAGACCAGCCCGGCCGGCCAGCGCCACCAGATGGATGAAGGCGTTGGTGGAACCGCCGATCGCCATATCCACCGCAATCGCGTTGTCGAATGAATGCATGGTCAGGAAATCGGATGGCTTCCAGTCGTCCCAAACCATCTGGACAGCACGTTCCCCACAGCTCATGGCCATGCGTGTATGGTTCGAATCCGGCGCGGGAATCGACGACGCGCCCGGCAGCGTGAAACCGAGCGCTTCGGCAAGCGCGGTCATGGTGGAAGCCGTGCCCATGGTCATGCAGAAGCCCGGTGAACGGGCGATGCCGTTCTCTATGTCGTTCCAGTCGTCTGCTGTAATTGTGCCCGCGCAACGCTCGGTCCAGAACTTCCACAGGTCGGTGCCGCTGCCCAACGGCTGGCCATTCCAGTTGCCGCGGAGCATCGGGCCCGCCGGCAGGTAGATCGCCGGAAGATTCACGCTGATTGCGCCCATCAGCAGGCCAGGCGTGGTCTTGTCGCAGCCGCCCATCAGCACCGCCCCGTCAATAGGAAGGCTTCGTAGCGCTTCTTCCGTGTCCATCGAAAGCAGATTCCGATAGAGCATGGGGCTTGGCTTCGCGTATGTCTCCGTGATGGAGAAAGCCGGAATCTCGACGGGGAATCCACCCGCCTGCCACACGCCGCGCTTAACCGCCTCCGCGCGTTCCCGTAGATGCGCGTGGCACGGATTGATCTCGCTCCACGTATTGATAATTGCGATTACTGGCCGGCCAGTGAAGTCTTCCCGGCGAAACCCCGACTGTTTCATGCGTGAGCGATGGCTGAAGGCGCGCATGGTGTCGGGGCCGAACCAGCGGAAACTGCGGAGATCCTCAGGGCGTTTGTTTCGCGGCATTGCGGCTTACCATGATCATGATAACGACCGGAGTCTAACGTTGATCCGGAATGCAGGCGGCCAGTACGCCGGCCATGAACATGCATCCGGTGAGGCACCAAAGCCCGGCTTGGTAGCTGCCGGTTGAGGTCCGCAGATAACCGAAAATGAAGGGTCCGACGAAGCCTCCGAGGTTGCCGAAGGAATTGATCAGACCTACCGCCGTAGCCGCCGCCGACTTGCCCAGAAAGCCCGACGGAATGCTCCAGAAAACCGGCAGATAAGCCTGGAACGTAAGGCCTACGAGGCAGAGAAATGCAATCACAAACGGCAGATGGGCGCCGGAAAGAATCGCCATTCCGAGGCTGATTGCAGACAGAAACATGGGCAGCGCCGTATGCAGGCGCAGTCTGCCCGTGCGGCGCGCGAGGTATCCGTTCAACAGGATTCCGCAGATGCTGAAGGCGTAAGGAAGAACGGTGACCACGGTGCGCCAGACCACCGACATGCTCTTCATGTTGTCCGTTATGGAAGGCAGGAAAAACAAGATCGCCTGATTGCCGGTGACGATGAAGAAGAAGGACGCCGCGAGCAGCATGGTTTGCGGCTGACGGAACGTCGAGACAATTCCAACGCGTCCAGCAGCGGTGCGCTCGCGACCCTCACCAGATAGCTCATCCATCAGCCACTGCTTCTCGTTCGCGGGAAGCCACTTCGCAGCATCTGGCCGGTCCGTCAGATAGCGCAGAGCGATGAAGGCGAGAATGATGGGCGGAATGCCTTCGAGAATGAAGACCCAGCGCCATCCGTCAAGGCCGTGCCAGTGAGCGGTTTCGAGAATCCAGCGTGAGACTGGCAGGCCGACTACAACGGAAAGGGGCTGCGCGATCATGAACCACGCCTTCGCGCCCGGTCGGTCCTGCTGCCGGAACCAATGTGAGAGGTAAACCACAACGCCGGGAAAGAATCCCGCTTCCGCCGCGCCCAGCAGGAAACGCAACCAATAGAATTGCTTCGCGACAGCGAGGCCGACGGGCGCCATTCCTACGAAGCCCGTGAGGGTCGCTATCAGGCCCCACGTGAGCATGATGCGGGCCAGCCACTTTCTAGCGCTCCACTTTTCCACGGCTAGCGCGCCGGGAATTTCAAGCAGAAAGTAACCGATGAAAAAGACGCCGGCGCCGAGCCCGATCGCCTGGTCGGTCAGCTTAAGCGCGCCCTGCATCTGCAGCTTGGCAATGCCGATGTTGGCGCGATCCAGATAAGCGGTCAAATAGATCACGACCAGGAACGGCATCAAACGTAGCGTGATGCGCCGGCGTGCACGCTCCGCTACATCCAAGGCCACAATTACCCTTCGCGAACCGCTTTGAGGTAAGAGCGAATGGCTGGACCCATAATGGCTTCAACCACACAAAGAAGGTAGCGCGCGCCCCGGGCCCGCCACTCCAGGGACGCCTCGATGGTAGAGGCAAGCACTCCCAGCGTTTTGTCGGACTTCGCGACAATCGAGACGATGCGATCGAAGGCCGCCTGAACATCGGCATGTTCGAAATCGCCCGGGTGGCCAAGCGAATTGGAAAGATCAACCGGGCCGATGAACACCACGTCGATCCCCGGCACCTTCACAATCTCGGGCAACGCTTCGATTCCGGCGGGTGTTTCCACCTGAACGATCGCATGGTTTCGGCATTGGATTCGCCGATATGCGCAGCGTAGCTAAAAGGAAGAACCTGGCCGTACTTAGCGGCGCGTGCGCCCGCGAGTCCACGATTGCCGAGAGGCTGATACTTGGCGGCCCGCACGGCTGCGATGGCTTCAGCGGCGCTGTTGACCATCGGAATCTGCACACCCTGTATGCCGGTATCGAGATGGCGCCCGATCATCCAGGGCAGATTTGCCGGCACCCGGACAATCGACGTGACGCCGGTCAATTCGCAGACGCGGGCCAGGTTCTCGCACTCGCGCTCACCGATAGGCGCATGCTCACCATCAAAGAAGAGGTAGTCGAAACCGAGATAACAAAGAATCTCCGCGATGCCTGGGTCGGCATGCCGGACGTACGGGCCGATGACGGTTTCGCCCGCCTTGAGTTTTGCCTTTAATTTGTTCGGTTGCACAGTGAAGAAGCATTGTACTAACGAGCCTTCACTGATGCGTCGCAGATGCCTGCCAGCAGGGCGCGCTTTTCATCAAGTTGAAGCGACACCGGCTTCACGGGAGCGGTCTACAAGTCGGAGGCATTCTCCGTGCCCCCCATACGGCGGTTACCGGTTGTTGGCCTGGGCGTATAACTGAACAGCGCTACTTGTGTCCGCGCGGGGCTTCATGGCCATGAGGGTCATGCATCGCCTGGCCGTGAAACTCTGCACGGTGCTCCGCGGGATGCTCGCCGCGCGCAGGCAAGGGACCGTGATAGCCCTTGCGGAAATCGAGATGATGATCGACGTGCCCGTAGAAATGCTCGGGTCCATGGAACCAAGGACCGGCACCGATGAAGACACCGCCTGAGAACCATTCAGGGCCGTAATAGCCGTCCGGAGCGCAATTGTAAGGAGGAACCTCGTAATACCCGTAAGGGCAAACGGGCGGTTCGCCGATGGAGACTGCAACTTGTGCAGTCGCTGTATGCGCAGTGCCGAGGAAAAGGCCCGCAGCTGCAATGGCCAAGTAGGTGAGGTGTCCCACTGTTTTCATAGATTTACCTTTCTGCTTTGGAGCACCGTGACCTGAGGCGGTGTTCCGCGCGCTCTTGCTAAAGCACCTCGTATTCCAAACCCGCTATATTCTCCTTTTCCAGCGAGTCAAGAGCCGAATCAACATGCAATCGGGTGGAAGTGTTTGACGTGAAGGCCACTTAACGGGAGTGATCCTCCATTTGACAGTTCACCGCAGCATTCTCCGATTTGCCGACAACCCGATCGGAACCCGCAAACCTCACCTGCGTCGAGCCAGGATGAGTAACTCGGGTCTTAGCTTTTCTATGCCTTCGTTGCGCTGCGCCCGACCTATCCGAGAAATCATCCAAGAATGCCTTCCACTTCCACCCGTAGCTGGGGTCTCCGGGATGGAACTTCAACTTCTTATTTCGCCTGCGCTAGCCCCGCAACAACTGCGGCAAATTTATCGAGTATCTGGTTCCAGCCCTCCACTTGACCGCTATTTTTTGCGCTCTCCATAGTTTCATTTCCAATGAAGGTGAGTTTCGTCTGGCCGTTTCCAAAATCCTCAAAGGTAATCACATCGCGCGCACCGTCTATGGCCTCATGTTCTATTCCATATTGCGCAGGCTCAACCTTGTTTCCCTCCGGGTCGGAAAAGTACATGGAGGAAACGATCTTTTCGTGCAGAACAATCTCGTGGTATTCACCGGCATTCCAGAACTCCTGGCCATCCGGCGCCCTCATGCAGCAGAGAAATTTTCCTCCGACGCGAAAATCCATCTGGCAAAAAGGCGCGGTAAAACCCTTCGGGCCCCACCACTGCATCACATATTTCGGGTCGGTCCACGCCTTCCAAACCAATTCGCGTGGGGCGTCAAAAACTCTTGTTACAACCATCCGCTCTGTCTCGTTAACCGTGTTTTTTGTCATCTCTGACCTCCTTTTTCATTTGATTCACAACCAAATCCAGCTTGTCGAAACTCTCTTCCCAGAATCGGCGATAATAAGCCGCCCACTCGCTGACTTTCTTTATCGCCTCTGGCCTAAGCGTGCACACACTCTCTCGTCCACGCTTCGTCTTGATCACAATCCGCGCCCGCACCAGGCAGGCAATATGTTTTGAAATCATCTGCTGCGAGAGTGCAAACGGTTCCGTCAATCCATGCACAGAGGCAGGACCATGTGAGAGCCGTTCGATCATCCCCCGGCGGGTTGGATCAGACAAAGCGGCAAATGTTGTACCCAATCGATCCACAACCATATGGTAGTGGATTGTCCGTCAATGTCAAGTGTGAATTTTGCGATTCCTGATTTCTGTTCCCTGATCTGTGGACCCTGACTCCTGCGCTAGTTCATGCTTTCCCATGAGCGGCGCCATCGCAGCTGGGTGCATGGTCTAGGAAATAGGCTTCCTCGTGCAATGACTCATTAACCTGACGATTAAAGTGCGCAACGCACACGAGCAATCTCCCACAACGCAGTTTGATCTTTCATTCCCAAATCAAAAGTGATGGCAAAGAAGCCGGATCCGCCAGGCGCAGGTATTCGTAGCCGATGCCAGCCATCCCCTGGTGGAACGAAGCGAGGACAGGAGCCTTTTTCCAGCCGAGGGCGTAGCTTCCGGATGCTTGAGACCTGCGAAGGATCGTTGACCCCATCTTCCGCGCGTCCTGTAAGTAAGCCGGATTGCAGAGCTCCCTGGCCGCCACCACCAGCACCTCGACGCGCCCCATTGCCCCGCAGCATACGGTGTCACGCCCCTGCGTTCCCGCAAGGCACGTTGCCCGCAGGCCATGGGAAATATCCTCGCGGACCTGTGGAGTATCGAGAATGGGAAGAGCGGCCAAGCGGCTCAAAGTAATCCCTGCAGCCCCGTGGCACCAAGTCGTCATTTGGGCATAACCCAGCTCGGTGGGCGGGTTGCGGAAGTCCGGCCAGTTGGAAGCCTCAGGCTGGAAGACGCTGGTTTCATAAGCCTCGGCCTCCAACGCTGCTTCCCGGAAGGAACTCTCGCCGGTGGCTTCATAGAGCTTAAGCAATGCGTAGGCGATTCCGGCAGCGCCATGCGACAACCCGGTCAGCATCTGATCGCCCAGGGTTTTCCATGCCCGCAACCCCTCCCGGCCGGCCGACCGATGCTGCAACAGATGCTCCCCGCACATTGCCGCCTTGTCTAGAGCCTCTGGAAGCCGCGTGGCCCGATAAAGCGCCAGCAGAGCTAACGCCGCTCCCGCCGCTCCCGATATTAGGTCGAAGCTGCGGTCCGCCGCAATGTGCCCGGCATCGAGCATTTCGCCAAAACGCCGGGCGTGGTGGAGCCATTCCTCGTCTACCAGGAACTCGCTGGCACGGACGAGCGCGTAGATGATAGAGGGTTGTCCCACCGCGGCGCCGATGCCCGACGCGAAGAGCACTCGTACGTAGTCGGGCCGGCCCGCCTCCCGGACTACGGTTGCCAGGGCGGAGCGAGCCAAGGCGGCCATATCCGCTTCGCCTACCAGCTTTTGCACTGCCGCCAGGAACAGCGCCACACCGCAAAGGCCGTCGTAGAAGCGCGGGGCCATCGGCTCCAACTGCCAGCGCTGGGCCCTGGGGTAATAGGCCAGCGTGTTCCAACTAACCCCCTGACTGAATGAGTGCGCTGCCCGGTGAATCTCGTGGGCGATGCGGAGTGCCTCGGCCAGGAAATCATTGGGCCCTGCCTCGTGTTCGCCTGGGACTTCAGAAGCCCCCGAAGTTGTGGGGCCCGCCATATCCGGCTCGCCTTCTTCCAGCTCGAACGAAGCGCGCAGGAAACTCAATTGGCGTTCCAAATCCTGCTCGTTCAAGGTTCCGAATCGCCTTTGCACCTGAGAAAATCCGGACCCCTGAAAGAATTGAGGGATCAGGCCGCCACCTTCGAGAAGCAGGCTGTCGCCCTCCGCCGCGTATTGGAATAGCGGGATATCGCCTTGCAGAAGACTCCTACGCTCGTCCGCTAGGATCGGCCAATTGAAGGGCCGGTTCTCGGCGTAGAGCAGGGGGCGACTGAACCGCTCCAACTCAATGCTCGCGTCCATGCCGTGACGGAGGAAGCGGGGGGAAGACAGCCGCCTCAGCATCGAGCCGTATGTCGCTGTGTCCCTGAACACGAAACGCAGGCCCGACCAGTTGCGAAGAAGACCCATGGGCGCCAACAACTCGGCCCCCCGCGCCTGGAGAAAACGATACATCTGCTCGAACCCGGCTGCCATCGGGTCCAGGTAGAGGGAGGCCTGCACCTTCTCGCCATCCAGGATCACGACATTGTCGGCAGGACTGAGGGAAATCGGTTCCAATCGAAGCCGCATGGCGTCGGTGTTGATGCTCTCCCAGACCTTTTGGCGCCGGTGGGTCAGATGAACCTCGGTTGCGCCCAGCCCGCTTAAGTCGTAGCTCTCACCGGTTGGCCGGATCTCCCGGCGCGGGAGCAAGGCTGTGCGGAACACCGAATCACTATAGAAAAACTGGCCCGCCAGAAAGAGTGGTCCCTCCTCGCCCGGCGGTCCGAAACGCCGGATGCGCGGCTGGAGCAGGGTTTCATGGTCAATGAGCACCGGATGTTCGCCCGCCGCGATGAGGTTTTCGTTATGGCCATCGGTTCCTTCCAGGGCATAAATCAGGCAGACGAGCATCCCAGCCCGGTAAAAGTAGGCCTCGACGCCGCGCTGATCCTGGCATGAACAATACCTGATTTCCTCCACCCAGCCATATTCGCCGCCATCCAGCACTTGGAGCGTCCGGAGCTCGGGCAGTCCCGCGTTGCGGTTAATCCAGCCGAGCAAGTTCCAATAAGCAGCCTCGGGCGCGATCCTCTTGGGTTTATAAATCAGCCGGACGCCGGCGGCGAAGTGCACCTTAAGCGCCGTGCGTCCTGCCCGGTGCGGGTCGGACAAACTTGCGTCCAGCTTGATGACAACCCCCAGTGGGTGGCCTTGGTTGAAACGGGTTTCCAATTCCGCTTCGTCAGCTTCCAGGCGAAGGAGAAACTCCCGTGCCGCCTCAACCCATTGGGAGAGCCGGGTGGCCAAATATCTCGCCAGCACTGGATATTCCTGAAAGAGGCGGAATAGTCCCCCTCCTTCGAGTGAGCGCAGGAAGGATTCGTAGAATTGGCGGGCTGGGGTTGGAGGTGCTTCTGTCGGGGCAGGCTCTGAATCAGGAGCGGAGTTACCTGGAGCGGCGCGGAAGAGGGTGAATTCCAGATCCAGAGTCGTCGCCGCGATCGCCTCCAAGGAAAACAAAAGTGACAGCTCCCACTGCCGGTGGGCCGCCTCCGACAAAAAGGAGTAGGCCGCCTCGGACTGCTCCCGCAAGTTTTTCCTGGCGAGCCGTAGGAAAGGATAAAGAAACTCTTCAAAGGCGACGGGTTGGTCTCCACGAATGGAAGCCAGGTCGTTCTTCATTTCGTCCCAGGGTTCCCGGGACGACGCGATCATACGCTCCAGCACCGGCGCCCAGGGCGGCAACTCGGGGTTCGTCCGCCGGACTCGCCCCACAAGGCCCCGGGCGCGATCCACATCCAGGCCGTCCCACTGCAGGCGCCTTGAAAAGACCGCTTCGTCGCCCTTGGCACAATTCTTCCGCCAGGCGGCCATCCGCTTGGCAATCTCTTCGGAATCCTCGGCCTTTTCGGAATCCTCGGCGCGAGTTTCCGGCAGGAAGTCGCCGCCCAGACGCTCCTCCAGGAACGCGGCTTGCTCCACGATTTCCCAGATTGATTCGGTTGAAATGCTCTGAGGATTTCCCATGGCGACGGACTACTGCCACGCTGCGGAGGTTCGCGTATAAAGTCTGTCCGCTCGCTGACGCGCGCGGTTCAGTGCTGTTAACGGCTTACACCGAACCGCGACGGTCAGGGAGCGGACGCGGAATTCCGCAACTTGATGCCAGCCCGGCGGACAGCCGGTTATCGGCATTCGTCTCATAACCCCGGCCCACCCATCAAACGTTGGGATGACAGGGGTGATTAACCTTGGTGATACAGCCGGGCGTGGTGAACATCATTTCGCTACCGCCGGCAACCTTCTCAACGTCCGCATCAGAGAGCTCATCGTGCTCAGCGCAGAGAAGGATTTCGGCTCCCTGTTTTTTCTCGACTGCGTTTTCCTTGTTTTTCTTAACTTCTGACATAGTGGTTTCTCCTGGCGCTAATCTACAATGAAGAGGTCGCTGCGGGTATCCGCTGGGGCTCCATTCGTCCCCAAAGTTTCCTCCCTCGCTAAGTCATTGAAGAGACAGCTGTTCCAGGTGGATTCGGATAGGTCTCGGAGGGCCTGAGGGAACTGTGTTAGCTTTTACTGATCTTTGTGGAGGTCGCTATGGCCACCCAGCCTCGGGTTGCCGACAGGCTGCGGTTCGACGGATATGAGTTGGATGTCGGTGCCGGCGAACTCCGCAAGCACGGTGTAAGGCTGCGTTTGCGTGGCCAGCCCCTCCGAATACTCGAGATCCTGTTAGAACGTTCCGGCGAGGTTGTGACTCGGGCGGAGCTTCAGACTCAAATCTGGCCCGCTGATACGTCGTCGATTTCGACCACAGCCTGCACAACGCAATTGCGCGGATTCGCGAAGTGCTGGGCGATTCGGCTGAGACGCCGCGCTACATCGAAACCCTTCCTCGCCGGGGATACCGGTACATAGGTCCCGTGCAGGATTTTCAGAGGGTGCAGGTGGCCGCGGAAACCGGCGAGCGTACGACTCAACCGCCAGCCCTCACCACGCCCCCCAAGCGGAGCCGGCATCTCGTCTTTGCCCTTTGTGCTCTTTTTGCGCTGGGACTCGTTGCCTGGACAACTTGGCAATACATCCACGCGAAAGCGGGCGTTTCACCGGTACGCTCCATTGCCGTCCTGCCCATCAGGAATTTCTCGGACGATCCGTCCGAGGAATTCTTCGCAGATGGCATCACTGACCAGTTGATTACGGACCTCGCTAAAGTCGGCTCGCTGCGCGTCATCTCGAGAACTTCGATCATGCAGTACAAAGGGGCCACGAAGGGCCTGCCTGAGATTGCACGCGAATTGCACGTCGACGCCATCGTTGAAGGATCGATCAGCCGTGCGGGCCAGCGAGTGCGTGTTACCGCCCAACTGGTTCAGGCATCCACCGACCAGCACCTTTGGGCAGAGACATACGATCGGGATCTTGGCGACATCCTGAACGTGCAAAGCGAGGTAGCGGACGCCATAGCACAGCAAGTTCGCGCGCAACTCACTCCAACGCAGCGGGCTCAGCTTCGCTCGGTGTACGCTGTCAACCCAGCGGCATACGATGACTATCTCAGGGGGCGTCTTTACTTTGTCAACGAGTTCACCAAGGCTGCTTCACTTAAGAAAGCCCAGGTTTACTTCGAAGAGTCGATCCAAAAAGATCCAAAGTTCGCTCTGGCTTACGCGGGCCTGGCGGACACTTACGTCTACCTGGCATTTGCAGGCGCTCTAACCAGGGATGAGGCCTACCGGTCTGCCAAGGAGGCATTGGCGAAAGCGCTGAAACTCGACGACAGCATCGGCGAAGCCCACGATACGCTGGGTGTGCTGAGTTGGCATTTTGACTGGGATTGGAAAGCTGCCGATCGCGAATTCAACCGTGCCATCGCCCTGGCGCCAAGTTACACTTGCGCGCATGAGGACCGCGCCATTTTTCTGGCCATTACTGGCCGGCGCGTCGAAGCTCTGGCCGAGATCGCAAAGATCGACCAACTGGACTATAGTTTCAGTGCGACGACGACTGAATCGGAGACCTATTACCTGCTACGGGATTACCCGGACCTGATTAAATCAAGCAAGAGATGGCTGCTTCTGGGCCCCGCGGATTGGTTTCAGCACCAAGCTCTTGGCGCCGCCTATGAAGGCACGGGCAAGCCGCAGGAAGCGATCTCCGAGTACCAGCAGGCAATCGCAATGTCGGGCGATTCCAAGAACGCCGTCGGGCTGGCGCACGCCTTTCGAGCGATGGGCAAGAAAACTGAGGCTGAGAAGATTCTGCGCGATTTGGAGCGCAAAGCAAGAACGAGTTCTGCTTCGCCATACACGATGGCTACGATCTATGCCGGCCTCAACGACAACGAGAAAGCGTTCGAGTTTCTGGAAAAAGCTTACTCGGAGAAGTCTTTGGATCTTGTCGCGTCCATAAAATCTGACATGCTGCTTGACAGCTTGCGCTCTGATCCCCGTTTTCAAGACCTTCTTCGTCGCATAGGCTTGAACTAGAATCCTCCACTGAGTGTGCAATCGCCACCAGTATCCGTTACATCGCACTGGTGCGCCGTACTGACTTCGAGCAGCGTTAACCTAGGATGGTCGCAATGCCGAAAACAACATTGGCGCAGCTAATATGCGCGATAACTGTCTTGATATTGGTAGGTTTTGCAAGCTCTCGGGCCGGAGGTGCTCCGCAAACGAGCCGGCTACGTCCTGGGCTTGTCAAAGTCGCCGCCGTTCAGATCAGAGGTTACGATAAATGCGATTTGCCCCGGAAAGGCTATGACCCGACGGCAGCGATTGTCTCGTACATCGATCGTGCCGGCAAAGACGGTGCGCAATTAGTGGTGTTCCCGGAGTATGTCTTGGGGCACATTCGCGTGCCGGGCCCCATCACGGAGAGAATCTCGGCAGCGGCGGCGGCCAACCACATTTACGTCATTGTCGGCAGTTGGGAGGATTACAGTGACGGCGCGTATGCTGACACGGCGTTGATTTTTGATCGCAGCGGAGCGATTGCCGGAAAATATCTAAAAACCCACGCGGCCGTTGACCACTACGAAGGAGATCCCCCATGGTCAAAGCCGCCCAGCGGCAAAGACAAAGACTGGTTCCTTAGAAATGATCCGGAATGGCTGATGAAGAAAGGCCAGGATCTGCCGGTCTTCGACTTCGACTTCGGTAAGGTTGCTATACAAATTTGCTATGACGGGTGGTTTCCAGAACCCGCCCGGGTTTTGTCCCTCAAGGGCGCCGAGTTAATTGTCTGGATTAACGGCCGCGGCATGTCGGTTGAAGACTATATTCTGAAGTCGGTCATGTTTCAGAGTCACGTGGCGATGATCAGCACCAATCAGGCTTACGGCGGCGGCACGATGATCGGCGACATGGCGACATGGCAGCCGCAAATTCTCGCCCACGCCCCTGATAGACAGGAAGCGTATATTTCGGCGGTGATTAATCTGGAGCAAGTCCGTAAGCTAAGAGAATCAAGCCGGAATTTCCAACAAAGGCGGCCGGATGTCTACGGAGAGATTGTAAACCCGATAAGATCGAAATATTAGAGGGCCACGTCTGAACGTTTCCGTGCCCGCCGCACTAAGTCGTGGCCGCTTCAAGAAACCTGATCTGCCGTGTTTGACAGTCGATTTGCGCCTCAACACCGTAAGGGACAATGAACTTAGGGTCGGTATGGCCAAAATCCATTCGAGTTACTAAGGGAAGAGATCCTAATCTCAACTCCGCAAGCACCTGCAGGACCGCGGCGTCATATTTGTCAAATTCTGCTTCGTCGCCGTAGGGCCGCCCAAAGAAAATGCCCCGAGCTTCACGCAGGGCCCCTGTCGCGGCCAGCGCCCGAAGCATGCGGATCACGGCAGAGGCAGATGGTGCGTCCTCGGAGATCTCAAGGAACACGATGCTGTTTCGCCACACCGATTGGTCGGGCCAGATCGGAGTACCTCGGAGCCAATCGATGACATCCAGACATCCCCCCACCAAGTGGCCACGATGCTGCCCAGTCCCTTGAAGCCACCGCCAACCCGAGCACGGTTGAAGTAGTCTCGGTTTCTGATTCCGTGCTTCGTCTCCCCAAGCGAACGACGCACAACTCCACCCATCTTGATTTGGCAAAATCGGCGCCTCGGGGGTGAATGATCCGAAGAGCACCTGCCGCACAGAATCAATCGTGTACGGTAGCAATCCACCATTCTCGTCGAAGCCGGCCATTATGGATGGTCCATAGTATGAAGTCACTCCCGCTTTCAGGAAGGCTAAGTGCGTGACCGTCGTATCCGAGTAACCGACAAACACTTTCGGATTCTCACGGATCACAGAGAGATCCAGAAATGGCAATATCCGAATCGAATCGTCGCCCCCAATCGTGGAGACGATACCGTGAATCGACGGATCTCTCAGTACCTCCATCAAGTCCGCTGCGCGAGCCTCGGGATGGGCGGCGAGCCAATCGGGCTTCGCTAGCGCATGGCGACTCTCAATCACCTGAACACCAAAGGCGCTCTCAAACTGGCGCTTTCCATCGTTGTAAGCCCGTGGGAACACGTTGGGCCAACCGCTGGAAAGAGAAATCGATGCAATTCGGTCGCCGCAGCGAAGGGCTCGGGGCTTGATCATACTTCAGGACCCTCCGGCCAAAATTCATCAGGACGCGCGGGAAGCGGCTGATCGGGACTTAGGTTTGCGGGCTTGATGTCGGCGAAAACAAAGTTTTCAGGTGGAACAGGGCTCCCGGCCAAACGCCGCAAAAGCGCGAGTTGTCCGGCGTGAGTCATGGCGTCGGAAAACGGGCCCTGCAGCAGAACTTCAGGAGTCACCTCACGGAGCGTGGTTCCGAGTTCGATGCGCCGCGCGACGTCTGCCAGCGTTTCATGGAAGTGGGCGATCGCGGCTTGGAAGTCAGGAAATTCAGGCGCCCGGTACTCTCCGCCGATAAAGAAGGTGCGTGAATATCCCAGTACGTCGTCCATGTGCCTGATCAGCTCATGCGGCGTACGGACCTTTGGCGCTGCTCGAAATGACGCGAATCCGGAAGGAGCGCCGCGGAGCGCCTTCTGAGTCCGGTATGCAAGTGCGGCCAGGAAGTGGCGGAGAAGGGCTTGCTTCTGATCCATTTGTGTTGGTCCATCATACCGGGAGAGAGCCTGTCCGGAAATTGTCATGAGGAGCGTTTCGCAAGACCTCCGGTTCCTATTCCGCGATTACGGAGATCGGCGTCAGAGCAGAATATGAGGAACTTGACGTGTAGCGAGCGCTTGACCTACACTGTTGTCAGTTACTGAGGTATACGGGTGAGCAAGCCTACCGACCTCAATTCGCTGATTATCCGAACCGCCTGAAAGAGAGAATTGCGATGCGGCTTTTGACGATTCTTGGCCTTCGGCTTCGCTCCCTTTTCGATCGCGCCGGAGTTGAGCAGGAACTCGACGACGAACTGAGGGGCCGGTATTTCGACAGGTGTCTGAGGCGATCCATCGAATCGACCCGTTCATCACGGTTTCTGCGGGCACGACGATGACGGAGAGGATGAATCAATCGCCGTCGGCATATCTTCACCGTTCCGCCGCGTGGCTGGTCGGGGTGTTTGCGGGCTCTGCGCTGCTGCTCGGCATCGTGGGACTTTATGGCGTTGTGGCGTATTCGGTTGGCGGCAGGACTCGTGAAATCGGCCTTCGCATGGCGTTGGGAGCGGGACGTGGAACGGTATACCGGTTGATCCTGGGCGAAGCCTGGCGGTTGGTGGCGAGCGGCGTTGCGCTCGGACTGCTGGGCTCGCTCGGCGCGGCAACGCTGCTACGTTCAATGTTATTCGGGGTCCGCTCCTGGGACCCTCCAACACTGATCGTCGTGGCGGGGGTGCTGACGGTATTCGCCCTGCTGGCCAGCTTTATGCCGGCCCGTCGCGCGGCTTCAGTGAACCCGGTGGAAGCGCTGCGCGCCGAGTAGATCAACGATGCTGTGATTCTTTGGCTTGCCGAAAAGAAGTTCCCGAATGGCTCCAACATTACGAGTCGTCGGAGCCCGTTGCAGGCGACGCCGGATAGGGGAAGTAAAGCTCGTTTCCGTCCGGGTCGGCGACGACCATGAGCCGGTAGCCCCACTGCCCGTCCTTCACATCCACGCCGCGCCCTTCCAGCTCCGCGCGCAAGGCATCCAGCACGCCGGGATCGAGCGAGATGAACATTAGGCCCTTGCCCACTTTGTCGGGCCATTGAGAAGAGAGAATAAGCTCGCACCCCTTCCGGCCGACCTGCGCGACCCAGGCTTTCCCTTCGTCTTCATATCGCCACGCTTGCGCGAACCCGAGCTGCTTCACGTAAAAATCGACGGAACTGTCGATATCCGCTACGAACAGCACCGGCCGCGTGTACCATACATCGCTCATGACGTTCTGCTCCCCGCACGCCGTGATCGACTTTCGACCTTCCGCCAACGGCGAGTGATAAGAACAGTGTTTATCATTCAAATCGACCTGTTGCCGCAAAACCGTCGAGATGACCCCGCAGCCCCTGCGCTCGCTACTCAGATCGCAGCGCCTCCATCGGATCGACGCGTGCGGCGCGGCGGGCTGGGGCCCAGCAGGCGGCCAGCATTACGAGAACGATCAGAACGGAGATCGCCGCCAAGCTCACCAAGCCGCTCCCCTCGATGCCTGCCAGATAGCGCCGCACCAGATGGTTGAATCCAATTGCCGCGGGCAAACCGATGGAGATGCCGGCCAGAGACAGCAGCATGCCTTGCTTGATTACCAACGCGACCACCGAACCACGATCCGCACCCAGCGCCAGGCGAATACCAACTTCGCGCGTGCGCTGCGCCACTGATTGGGCGATGACGGCATACAGCCCAACAGCGGCCAACAGCAGGGCCATAACACTGAATGCGCCGATCCAAACTGCGGCCAGCCGCTGCTGCCAGAGCGAGTCGGAGGAATGTTCAGGTCCGGTTTGCGCAAAGCTGGCGATTACATGCTTGTTCGTAACGGCCAAGGCTCGTTGAATCTCGACGATTCCGGCATGAGGGTCGGACGCGGTGCGCACCACCACCCATGCACGTCCCCCAAATTCCTGAAAAATGGGGACGTACAGCAGAAGAGGAGCATCGCTCGTTAGCGCGAGATGCTTTACATCGCCGGCAACGCCGATCACTTCGAACGGAGGCCGCCGGGGCCCTTGCCAGGGCGGATAGGCGATTTGCTTACCAATCGCATTCCCGCCCGGCCACATTTTCTCAGCGAGCTTGTGGCTGACAATCACCACGCCAGGGGTCCCGGTACGGTCGCGATCAGTGAAATCGCGCCCCTGAAGCAGCGGAATGCCGAGCGTCCGGGAGTAGTTAGGGGCAACGTGATTGATTGCAGATCATCCGCTCCGGCGTTCCAGCGTAGCTAAAGCTTAAGGCGGTTTCCCCGTGCGCCGCGAGCCCGAGCAAGGACTGATTTCGATCGCGGAAATCGCGGTAATCCGGGTAACCCATTTCGTCGAACGCACTCCCGTTCTGGATACGAAATAGAGAAACAAGGCGTCGTGGATCGGCGATTCCGGGAAGCGGGCGGATTAGAATCGCGCTGACCACGCTGAATACTGCCGTGTTCGCCGCGATTCCCAACGCAAGCACCAGCAGAGTGATCGCTGTGAACCAAGGACTCCTGCCCCACATCCGTATCGCGTAGCGCAGGTCGTGCCAAAGGCCATCAAGCATGGCATCCATACCTTAAAGACGCTTCCGGGACCCGGTGTGTTAACCGCGCCCTCCGCCCGGCCACCGGCAGTTCAGCTCAATCTGCCAAGCAGATCCTGGATGCTTGCTGCGGTTTTATCTTCCGCGCCTCGCGCAAAGCCGGGACCGACGCAAACTGCCTGTGATTGCCCTTCGAGCCACACCAGAAAGCCGGATTGGTCCGCTCCGGAAAGACGCTGCAGGTTGAGCCACGTGTACCAGGCGCCCATGTCCGCATCGATCAAAGCGCCATCCGCGTCGAGCGCATTGGTTTCAAACGCGCCCGCTAACAACTCGTTCATCGGCCGCTCGCGCTGGCGAGGCGTGAAACGAGCCACCAGGGTCAAAGGCTTCGCCCGGCGAAGAGCTTCTCGAGCTGTCCACTGCACGAAGGTGGTGGAGAAGACCTGTGTACCGGACCCTTCGGTCAACAGGCTCACTTGAAAGCGGTTCAGTACGGAGCCCCCTGCCGAGCTGCTGAGGCCAAGTGATTCGGGAGTAAGTTCGGCGAGCATGGTGCGAAAGGCCTCAGACCCCAGCGAGGCTTCATACGCGCGGCGCATTTTGGAGACCAGCGTCTGGCGAACAGGCGCCAATCCGTCATAGGTGACCGTGGTTAACCCCGGAGGTGCGGCCGTGGAGGGGAAATGGCTGCCATCGATGTACCAGTGAGCGAAATCAGCGGGGTGCGCCTGGGCACGGGCCGAGACGAATTCCAGAATTGATTGCAGGCCATTGTCCGGCCTGAGGTTACTGAAGAAGACGCCTTGGCGGCGAATTTTGCGAAAGAGCCGGTACTGAGTGGGGCGCGCGCCGGCCCCGATCAACACAACTGCCAGGCGGCGAGCGGGCAACGACTCGGCCGGCAGAGTGCCGTTGAACTTGTGGATATAGCTTTCCGACGCCGCGCGGAAGGTATCCATCTGATGAGTCGCCCACAAGTGAGCCGACAATTGCTCGAGATATTGCTGCGGTGAGTTGACTGAATCGAAAGCGTCCAGTGCGGCAGAGAGCTTCAGCCCGGCAAACGGAGCCATTTCCTTTTCACGTGCCTGTGGCGACAAGGACTCGAGATAAGCAAGCTGTTGAGTGAATTCGAGCCGCTCAGCGGGGAACTTCCAATCGAACGAAATGATTTCCTTCAGCAGGAAAGGCACGAACGCAGGTGGAAGCTGGCGGAGAAGCGGCAGGTGATCGACTGCCAGCTTGCGCCCCAAAGGAGGGTACGAGGAGAATTGTTCGGCCTGGAGTTGAATGGGCGCCACGCGTCAAAATAACCCGTGCACAACAGCAACCGTGTGCGGTCAGGTCACCTCCGCAATGGGCTTGCCTTGAGAGAAACGAGCTTCAAAGCCGAGGCGCGCCCCGATGGTGGGCACCAAATCGACGGATTCCACCCTGCGATCTACAACCGTATTTTCGCGAATTCCAGGCCCAAGCACCATCATCCACGTAGTGCGGGACACGGGATCGCCAGTGCGGTGATGCTGGAAACCGTTGCCTCCCGCGCTGGAATCGGAATCACGGCCGAAATCGGGCAAGATAAACATCGTGGTCTTTCCGGCGTATTCGGGTTCGCTTTGGATGGTGCGCCAGATCTCCGCGCAGAGGCGGTCAGATCGGCGAATGCCATCGATGTAAAGCGAGAATGTGCCGGAGTGCGCAATGTCGATATCGTGCAGAGTGATCCAGACCAGGCTTGGGGCGAGCTGTCGCATAAGCTGGTGCGCAACGTAGACAGAGAGCTCATCCGGACTGGCGAGATTGCGCGCGTGGGAAGTGAACTCAGAAACCGATAGCTTAAGGGCTTCGGCAAGCTCATGCATCTCGACCTCGTTGCCGTTCACGGCAGGCGCATACATGGGCGATTCGTAGTTATCGCGCAGAAGGTGCTCATAGTTTGCGCCTTGCCCGGCAAGCATCGTATTGAGCAGCCGCTTGGGAAGAATCACGCCCGCTCCACGGCCTTTTCCGTACTCGCGGTTGCCGCTTTCGCCAATACGGTTGAAGCCGTTCGAGGGGGCTATCACCCAGGCATCGGTGGCCGGCCGCTTCAGATCGCGGCGGAAGTACTCGAAGACGGTGGGGTTGTCGGGCGGCACGGCTGCGAAGTTATTGAACGTCTCATAACAGCCCGTAGCAAGGCTGGCAGTGGCGACATAGTGGCCGAGAATGCCGCGGTTGATCACTTGCGTGAAGAAGGTGGCGCGCGGGATCAGCTCCGTAATCAGGTGTTGGATGTTCTCCAGGCCGTCTTCTGAGAACGTCTCGTCGTCACGCGCGCCACCGCCGAAGGTCACCACCACCGCCTTCTGGCCGCGCGGCAGGGAGATCGCTGCCTGAAGCGGCGACACTCCGAAAAGAGAAGCGGCAAGGGTGGCGCCGGCGGTTTGCCTCAGGAATTCACGGCGGCTACTCGAGATGGCATGCGCGATTTCGCGGTTGGCGCCGGAGGGCTGTCTACGAAGCCTGCTGTTTGAAGACATGTTGGCGTTACCGGGCCTTTGTACAGGCAATGTCGAGAATGCCTGAAACAGCGAGAACCATACGAGGGTTCATTCGAGTATATAGCGCAGTCTCTGCGACAAGTGAAAGCGCTTGCAGGGTGGGCACGGCCACCCTCGGTGACAGAGGCGGTCACTCGAGCTGCTCCTGCTCGCGCAGTTTCACCACTTGGTCCGCTTTCACAGCTTTCACTACCTGCCTTACCCCACTTGGCCATTTGATCTCGATTTGCTCTACCTGGGTGGCGTTGCCAAGGCCAAAGTGCAGGCGAAAATCGTTTTGCGAAAGGTAACTTCCCCCGCTTCGCACCTCGCCTCGCTGCACATGTCCGCCGGCCGTGAGGGTCACTCTCGCGCCAATTGCGCTGCGATTCGATTTCGTTCCCTCCAGCTTCAGTAATATCCAATGCCCGGGCGGGCTCTGGCTTTGCTTGAGCAGCGACGGCGCCTCATTCTGGTTGTTGACCACCACCTCGACCGCCCCGTCATTATCGAAATCGGCAAACGCCGCGCCGCGCGAAGAATGACGTTCCAGAATGCCTGGCCCGGAGTGTTCCGAAATATCGGCAAAGGATCCATTCCCCAGATTGCGGTAGAGAATGGCCCGGTCTTTGTAGTGAATGTCGATGTGCAGTCTATCTACTTCCGGAAACACGTGCCCGTTTACGAGCAGCAGATCTTTCCACCCATCGTTGTCGAAGTCAAAAAAACCCGTGCCCCACCCCACGTATTTCGTATTTCGTCCCATTCCGGAGCCAAGTGTGACGTCTTCGAAATTTCCATCGCCTTTGCTCCGGTAGAGCGTTTCTAATTCGTCCGAGAAGTTTGTGCGAAAGATCGCATCGTGTCCGTCGCCGAGATAATCCGCCGCGTCGGCCCCCATGCCGGAAAGCGTCTTGCCATTCTGGTCCAGAGCCACTCCCCGCAGAACTCCCTCTTCTTCGAACGTTCCGTCGCCCTGGTTGATATACAACAACGACGGTGTCTGGTCGCACGTTACATAGATATCCGGTTTGCCGTCTTCGTTGAAGTCGCCCGTAAGCACGCTCAAGGCATAGTGTCCGAAAGGTTCAGCGATCCTCGATTTTTCGGAGATGTCGGTGAACGTGCCGTCGCCGTTGTTGTGATACAGAATATTTCTGTCAAAGGGCAGCCCCCTTGGGCCGCAGGCAACGGGCAGAGCCCGATAGAAGCAATATGGATTCGCTCCCGGCTTCGGCGTCGTAGCGGGATCGAACTTGAGGTAATTGGCGACAAACAGATCCAGCTTCCCATCGTTGTCGATGTCGACAAACGCGCATCCGGTGTTGTAGCGCACGCGGTCCTGAGTAAGATGCGCCCGCGCCGTCACGTCCTCAAAGCGTTTCCCTCCTATATTCCGGTATAAGTGGTTCTGGCCCCAGTAAGTGACGAACAAGTCTGTATATCCGTCGTTGTCGAAATCGCCCGCGCAGACGCCCTGCCCCCAGCCGGAGCTTCGCAACCCGAGCTCGTCGGTAACGTCCCGGAACTTCCCGTTGCCTTCGTTGTGATACATCCGATTGGTGCCGCCGTCACCCGAGACAACAAAAATATCCGGCAGCCCGTCATTATCGTAATCGATGAACGCGACGCCGCTTCCAGTGTTCTCCACCACCCATTGCTTGGTTTCGCTGCCTCCATTGGGAAACGCATCCCTGAGGCCCGCGCTTGCGGCTATGTTGTGGAAGTCCGGCGAATAGGAGGGTGTTCCCGCGAAGAGTAAGTAGCCGGCCAGCAAGGCAGCCAGGACTACTGCCAGTATTGCGGAGCACCGAGACGAGTCTCGGCGCGGCAGGCACGAGTGCCTGCGCCACGTCTCGGAGTTCATCGAAAGCCACTGTCTTCTCACGGTTCCGGAGGCTTTTCGCCGAGCTTCTTCAAGAATTCGGTGAACTCGCCCTCCGCCGGACGCTGCAGCCGGTCAAGCGTGGCCTTCTCCGCCTTCGCCTTCGCTGTCTCGCCGGCGTCGCGGTAGGCCATCATCAAGGCATAATGCGCGTTCTCATTGGCAGGCTGCAGAGCCGTCGCGCGTTCCAGGTGGCCAATCGCCTCGCTGAATTGCTTCATTCTGGATTCGATCTTACCCAGCGCCACGAGTGCATCGGCAAAATTGGGCGATAGAGCGAGCGCTCGCGAGAAATGCTGCCGGGCATCGTCCGCACGGGCCTGCGCTTGGGCGATCTGCCCGAGTTGAAATTCGCACGCTGCGTCTTCCGGATTCAGCCGTAGCTCTGCTTCAAACTCGGTCTTCGCCGCGTCCAAAGCAGCCGCATCGTGAGAAGCCAAAATCAACGCCCGTCCCAGCCGGAAATGCAGGTCGGGCGCTTGCGGATTCTGCGCGATCGCTTTCCGGTACTCTCCGGCCGCCTCCGCATAGCGGCTTTCCACTTCGAAGATTTCGGCGGAAAGCTCGTGCACGCGATACGACGCTGGCGTGCGCTGGAACATCTCGAGCGTGGCGTCATTGAACGCGTTCATGTGCAGTTTCGCGAGCGCATACAAAATGTCGGCGTCCTTCGGGTAGCGCTTCTCGAGGTCCTCGAGCAGCGCCAGCGCCGCCGCCGTCTTGCCTGCGTTCATTTGGCATTTGGAGGCGGCCAGCCCGGCGAGCCGCGCCAACGTGGCATCCTCGTGGTCGTTTGCGGCCCGGTTGAGCTCACCAAGCGCCGCCCCGCAATCGCCCATCGCCGCTTGGGTAAGTGCGAGATAGACGCGGGCTCTGTGATTGGCCGGGTCGGCATCGGAAGCCTCTTTGAGTTTCTTCAGCGCGACCGAGTAGCGCCCATCCCGGTAAGCTTTCAATCCGTCGATGATTGCCTGGTTATCGGCTGTCGCCGGGGCTTGGTTCCCGGCTATCGCTAATGACGCAATGACCAGGGTGACAACGCCGAGTGAAAAAGTTCGTGCGCCTGGCAGCCTTTCTGGCATAGTTTCCTCGTGCATGCGTCAATGGCCTGCATCGTCCAACATCAGGTCGACGTCGCCGAAGCGGTAGTGCTGCTTGCCCTCGTAGTAGCGGAAACTCAGCAGTGGCGGCGCACCGGCGGGCACTTGCGTTTGCGCGGCGACCCGCGACGAGGCGCTGTCACCGGCCTCGAGCGTCCGCCCTGACCTCGCAATCTCTTCGATCAGCGCCTGTTCTTGCGACGCTGGCTCCATTCGCTGCGCCGGTGGTTGTTGCCCCATCAAGAGCAGCAGCGCGATGAAACACATCTCACTCCTCCGTCCTGGCAGGCGACAAGATCGCCTGCCCCACTATCTTCCCTCCAATTCGCGCAACGCCTTCTTGGCGACCTCGCTTCCCGGTTTTCGCTCCACCAGAGCCTGCATCGTAACCCGCGCCTTGTCAAACTCGCCGCGCTGAGCGTAAATGCGCGCCAGATTCAAATACAGTGTTTCATCATCGGGCGCCGCTTGAATGCCATATCGAAATGCGGCCACCGCGTCGTCAACCCGGCCCGCCTTCATATACAGCACGCCCAGGTTATTGATGGCTCTGGCATCGTCATGCCGAAGCGTGATCGCTCGCTGAAAGTGGCCGCGCGCGTTTTCGAAATCGTCGCGCTTGGCAAGCATCAACCCCATGGCGTTTTCTGCGTCGGCCGACTGCGGATCGGCCTCGAGCGCCTTCCGGATGTAACGCTCGTTCCGTGCGCTGTCACCCAGAGTTTCCGACATCCGTGCCGCATCCAGCAGCGTGAACACCAGGTCCGGTTTAATTTCGAGGGCCTTTTCATACAGGCTGAGAGCGCCTCGCCAGTCATGGCTGTTCTCTCGTAATCCGCCTAACTCCGCATAGGCCTCGGCCAAATTCGGATTCAATTCGAGGGCCCGCTCGAGCGCCGCTCTCGCCTTATCCACACGATTCGCCCGTGCATGAATCTGCCCAACCAGCAGCAGCACTCTGGGATTGTCCGGCGTTCGTTCAAGCACCTTCTCTAGATACGGCAGCGCCTGCTCCGGATAGCCCGACCACAAATAGGCCGCTCCGTGCTTGAAGAAGTCACGATGCGGCTGCTTGATCGAGTAACCGTCGAAATGATCTTTCAACTTTATGGGCGGGCTGTCGAGAGCATTACCCGGGTTATATCCGGCGAGGAACAAAAGGTCCTCTGCGGCGAGGCGCCCGGATGGAACCTTCCCATACACCTTGACCGCCGCACCGTCTCCCCCCGCCAGCACCCAAAACGGCGTCTCCAACTTCGCCCGCCAGTCAAACAAATACCGCCGGAAAATCTCCCAAATCCGCCTTCGGTCGCTCTCGCCCGTGCCCACGTCAATCGTCACGACCGGTAGCCCCTCAAACGGTCCCACCTTTTCACCGGCGGTCACCACCACCAGCGCCGGGCCGTCTATTTTCTCCGGGAGTGGCAGCGGGTCGACGAACACGGTGTCGCGCAACGCCAGCGCGTTGTCGGAAAGCACCGGCAGCGAGGCGAGCGATCGCGGCACTCGCATCGCCAGAGAGACCAGACCCTTTTCGCCTTCGGTCACCCAGTACACGTAGCCTGTCTTGAGGCGCTCCAATTCCTGAATCTCTCCCGACGGCCACAGGATGCGAACGCGTTTGGCTTCCTCGGCCTCACCCAGGCCAAACAGGAGCGTCTTGCTGTGCTGCGACAGATAGCCCGAGCCGGCAGCCAGCCATTTCACTTGCCCGTCCACTTCCACGCGCGCCCCAATCGCATCCCGATTCGACTTGGTCCCGATCAGCTTCAATCCAACCGACCGCCGATTCCCGGCGCAGGCATTCTGAAGCACGCGCACTTGCGGGCCCAGCCGGTTCTTCAGCAGAATGTCGGGCCGTCCGTCGCCATCGAAATCCACAACGGCAAACGCGCGCCCATCCTCGGCAAAGTCCAGACCGCTCACTCCCGAGAAATCGTAGAACCGGCCGTCTCTGCGGGCGTGGAGCACATTGGGTTCGTTCCCTTCCCAGCTATACTCCTCGCGCGCAAACTGATTGATGGCGTTCCAGCCTGCTTCGTAGGCCGCCGACGGCATTTTCTTTACCGGCGCGCGCGACACTACCTGGCGCCAGAAAAAACTCATCAGGTCGGTCGACGAAGCGTTGGTCAGCATCCCGCAGGTGATCACCAGCTCAGGCCGCCCGTCGTTATCCAGGTCGTGCCCGCCGGAAGACCAGGCCCAACGTGCAAACCAGGCGTGTTCCTTCTGTGTCGTCTCTTCAAAACTGCCGTCGCCCCGATTGCGAAACAAAGAGTTGCCCTTGGCGTGGCGCCGGTAGGCTTCTTTCAGGTCCCGCGCGGGAGTAAAACCCGGATCCTCGACCATTCTTTGCCCGGAGGGGCTCCACATGTTTGCTACATAAAGGTCCGCACGCCCGTCGCCGTCATAATCGAACCAGCTCGCACTCATGCCCGGGCCTAGATCTTCAACCCCCGCTTCGGCAGCCACGTCGCGAAACCGCCCATTGCGATTCCGGTAGAGGTTCTTTCTCCCGAAATCGTTGGCCACGAACAGATCCGGCCAGCCGTCGTCGTTGTAGTCGCACCAGGCCGGCGCGAAGCTAAACCGGTTGTTGTTTTCGTTGATACCGGTCTCCGCGGTCACGTCCGCGAATTGCCCGCTGCCGTCTTGGTTGAGGCGGTTGTGAAACAGAAAATTCGGCGGTCCGTTTTGCGCGTCGTGGTAGGGCGATGGGTAGGTGTACTGCGCTTCAGTCTGGAAATAGACGTACGTGCACAGGTATAGATCCAGCTTGCCGTCCTTGTCATAGTCCGCCGCAGCCATTCCCGTGAAGGCGCCGGCGGGCGCAGTGGCGAATGCAAACGCATCCGTGCGCAACTCGAATTTTTCGCCGCGATTCAACAGCAGCACCGGCCCCGAGTCGCGCAGCACCACGAGATCCTCGACGCCCGTGTTCCGCAAATCGAGAAACAGCGCACAGGCGGTGTCATCCAGCAGACCGGCGTTCCATGCGTGGGTGATGTCTTCAAACGTGCCGTCTTCGCGAAACTTATACAGCCGGTTCGGCAGCCCTCCCGGTTGACACACGTAGACTTCATCCAAGCCGTCGTTGTCAATATCCCCAACCGCGATGCCGTTGTTGCCGTATACGTCGATTCCCGTCGCCGGGTCGAGCGTTGACCGCCAATGAGGAATGCCTTTCGCCAGTTGCGCGGCAAATGATTCGCATCGCGCAAACGCCGCGGTGGTCACGTCGCGGAACCAGGGACGGCTAGCCGTGGCCTTGTGTTCTTCAAGAGGGCGGAATTCGACGAGCTTACCTTCGATCCAGACCTGGCGCCACCGGCCAACCCGATGATAGATGCGCCCATCCGCTTCGCCACTCACTTCAAAACGCACCACTGAATCGGGCAGAGCCGAGAACTGCCAGCGCCGCACCTTGCCGAGCGAGGCCACCCATCTCTTCCATCCGGCTGCCCAGTCCACGTCGGCCGCGTCGAATTCCGCCACTTCCAGATCGGGGGCCAAAGCGCGGAAGTGCTTAGGCATGGGAGATTGCCCCGAAGCGGTTTCGGCCGCCGGCAGCGCCTGTCCGTTGGAAATTGCCAATCCCAAATGGCGCTCAATTTCGGCGGCAGTTTGCTCGACGGCGAATTCGTCCTGTCCCGGCAGGATGAATCGCCTCAGTGCCTCATACGGAGCTTCGTGGGCCGGCGCGGCGAGGCGGCGTGCATTTTCGGTATCGGCCGCCGCTGCATTGCCTCGCAGCTGCTTGGCGAAACTACCTTCTGGCAGCCCAATCCCGATGGTTGCGGCGGCTAATGGCGCGGCTGCCGCCGCCTTCAGAAAGCTCCGGCGCGTACCTGCCGTTTCAGTGCTGCACTCCTTCATGCGTCAATCATGCTTTCAGCTTGCTGCCTGCGCCTCACGCCCCTCATTGTAACGATGGCGTTCCGCGCACGATTCGCTTGAGTGAGGACGCTCTCGCTAGGGCCGGTAGTCTTACGGGGCCTGCGTAGACCTCAGAAAAAAACCCCCTTGTCCGCAACATCTTCCTGTGATAACGTTTCCGAAGGGTCTGCTTTTCGAAGGGAGTCTATGCCTCGTTTGCGTAGTTTTGCACTCGTTTTGCTTCTGGTCCTGTTAGTCAGCTCCGTCGCTTTTGCGCAGCGCGATCTCGGGACCATCACCGGCACCATCACCGATCCTCAGGGCGCGGCGGTGCCTAACGCAAGAATCACAATCGTAGAAGACTCTACTGGTCTTTCCTACGAAGTCTTATCCGGCGCCACAGGCGAGTATGTCCGCCCTTTGCTTCCGCCCGGAACTTACACGATTACCGTAACCGTGCAAGGATTCCAGAAGGCGCAGCAAAAGAACGTCCTTGTGACGGCCGGTGACCGCATCGGCGTCAACATCTCGTTGACAGTCGGTGAAACCACCCAGACGTTGGAAGTAACTGCTGCCGCGCCATTGCTGCAAACTGAAAGCGCGCAGCAAGGCGCCAACCTCAATTCCGAGGAGATGTCCGATCTACCGCTCGGCGGCCAGCGCGTGTTCAGTTATCTCGCCCGCCTCTCGCCCGGCGTCCTTGTGGCTGAGCCCGGGGCACGAGATGCCAACGGCGGCGGTTTCTCCGCCAACGGCGTGCGCTCCACGGGTGAGAACAATTTCCTCCTCAATGGCGTCGACAACAACGTCAACGTCATCGATTTCATCAACCAAACTTCGTTTGTCATCGGCCCGTCGGTTGAGGCAATCGGCGAAATGCAAGTTCGCACGAACGGCTACAACGCCGAGTATGGCCGCGCCGCGGGCGGCGTTGTCGACGTGCAGTTGAAGTCGGGTACGAACTCGCTTCACGGCACGCTGTTTGAGGATCTGCAAAACACCGATCTGGATGCCAACCGCTGGGAAAACAACCTTGCCGGCGTGGGGCGCCCGATTCTGAAGCAGAACCAGTTCGGCGCAGCCATCGGTGGCCCCATCATCAAGAACAAACTGTTCATCTTCGGCGACTACCAGGGCACACGCATAGCCACTACCGGCGGTGTGATTTCGAACCTCGGCTATGGCGGCTTCTTCACCATTCCGACGCAAGACATGGTAAAGGGCAATTTCTCGGAGTTGCTCGGCAAAGCTATCACCGGCGCCAATGGAACAGTGCAAACTCTCCAGGGACAGATTTACGATCCCACCACTACTGTTTGCCTTAGCGGCTGTCTGGCTGGTTCACTCAACGGCGCTCCCGGAGCGACTCCGGTGTATTCGCGGACGCCCTACGCCAACAACCAGATTCCGGCGACGGAATGGGACCAGGCTGCCGCAAAGATCATGTCTTTGTATCCGGCCCCCAATCAACCCTACACGACCGGCCAGTACTTTACCAATGACTACTACACGGTCACTCCTGGGGCGCTGACTACCGACCAGGGCGATGGCCGCGTGGACTATCGCTTCAGCGACAAGACCAGCTTATTTGGCAGCATCAGTTGGAGCAACACCGAGAAGCTCAGCACTCCCCCTCTTCCGGGCGCGCTCGATGGCGGAAACTTTTACGGCAATTCGGAGCAGGACCTGGGCCGTAACGCCATGTTGAGCTTGACGCATGTGTTCAACCCTTCACTCATTTCCGAGAGCCGGATCGGCTTCAGCCGTTTGGTCACGGCCCGTACCGCGGCCAATGCGAGCACCGACGAATACGCGGCCGAGGGCATCGGCGGATATGATCCCACCACCACGCTGAACGGCGGCTTGCCGCAGTTCGGTCTCGGCATCTATAGCCAGATCGGCGCGAACGACTGGCTGCCAACCAAGGAGTACAGCAACGTTTGGGACTTCATTCAAAACGTCTCCCTGACGCGCGGCTCACACTCCCTGAAATTCGGCGCTGAGTTCCGCCCCATCCACTTCCCGTTCTTCCAGGTTCCCTACCCCCACGGCGAACTTGACTACAGCCGCAACCAGACGTCCTTCCCCAGCACGCTGTCAGACAATGGCGTGTCGGGCGCTTTGAACACAGATACCGGGGACGAAATGGCGTCGTTCCTTTTAGGCGCGATCAATTTCGGGCAGATCTCGACTACCAATTTCATCTCCTCCGACAAACAGGCCTATGCCTTCTACGCCCAGGATGACTGGAAGATGACGTCGAAATTGACCATTAGCGCCGGTGTGCGTTATGAGCTGTGGTCGCCGATCGGCGAGCAGTTCGGACGCCAGTCGAATTTTGACTACAACACGCTGACGCTCCAAATCCCCTCTGGTCCGAACCAGAACGCGGCCTTACCGCCTAACTTCAACTCGAATTACACTTTTGGCGGCGTCACTTATCCGGCGCTCTTCCCCAACGTTTCCGTATGCCGTGGCTGTGTCAACAGCTACCTGATTCCTTGGGATAAAGCGGACATCGGTCCACGCCTCGGTTTCGCGTACAACATGTTCCCCAAGACCGTCATTCGTGGCGCCTATGGCATCTTCTACGGCGGCGAAGAACAGCAAGGCGGCAACCCGAACCGCGGTGAATCAGCACCGTTCAACGAGAGCCCCGCGCTAGGCTATCCGGCCGGCGTCAGCGAATTTGCTCCGAATCCGCTGTTTGCCAACGGCAATGCTACCGGTGGCCTGACCGTCGGATTCCCCCAGACCGTATTCACCACTTACCCGGTGACCAGCCTCCAGTTCCGCGAGGTCGCCGGGGACTTCGACAACCCCATGGTTCAAAAGTGGAACCTCAGCGTCCAACAGCAGTTGACTTCGACGATGGCGCTCGAGGTCGGCTACCAGGGCAACCACTCCTCACACCAGTTGCTCCAGCCTGACTTCAATACCTGCCCGCTCTATTTGGCGCCGAATCCCGCCCTCAACTGCAATGCGCTGCGTCCCTACCCGGACATCGGCAGCATCTCCGGTACAGCCAGCTTCGGCTTCGGTAATTACAGCGCAATGACCATGAAACTCGAGAAGCGCTTCAGCAAGGGCCTGCAGTTCCTCACTGCATACACGTATGGCCATGCTCTGTCCGATACCGGCACCACGTTGAGCGGCTCCCAAGGGTACGGGCAGCTCAATCCCGAAGTTACGGCATCTGCCTATGCCAGTGCGGCCTGGGATATTCGCCACAACTTCACCAACGCCGTCAACTATGACATCCCATTCGGCAGGGGCTTGGCCTACGGCTCGAACCTGCCCACGTTTGCCCAGGTCCTCCTTGGCAACTGGCACGCTAATACCGTCATGACTTTCCACACCGGCCAGCCCTTCACCATCACTTCGAGCGGCTGCGACGGTGTCGAGGTCCCCGAGTGCACGCCGATCGTTAGCGGCAATCCCTACGCGGCGCCCTCCGGCGGCCGTACTCCGAGCGAGTGGTTCAATACCGGCAACTTCTCGCCTCCTGCCTCGGGCACTTATGGCAGCGGCATGCTGCAGGATGTGTTCAGTCCCCCGACGCGCAACGTGGATTTTTCGCTCTTCAAGGACTTCGCCATCACCGAGCGCATCAGGGTCCAGTTCCGCGCGGAAGACTTTAACATCGCGAATACGCCGCAGTTCAGCACACCCGACGGCAACTTGGGCGACGCGAACTTCGGCAAGATCACTTCCACTACGGCCGGCAGCGAGCGCCACATCCAGTTCACGCTCCGCCTGCAGTTCTAATCCGGCTCACCACAAGTCAAACTAACGAGAGGCCCGGGAGCAAATCCCGGGCCTTTCTCTTTTTCTCCCGATCGTGCTCTCCACGCATCAGAGCTGGAACCCCTATACAGAAGGCGACCCCTGTGAACGCCTGTCCAGCGCATCCGTTTACGATTCCCAGAATCAAGTTCTACGGAACCGTAGACTCCGTCTCAGATGCGCTCAGCCGTTTGAACTCGGCCAGCTCGGCTTGTGCCTGCTCCCGTTTGCCAAGGTGATTGTAGACTCGCGCGAGTTGAAAATGAGGCGCCGTCTTCTTTGGGTCCAGCGCGATGGCGTGGGAAAGCTCTGCCGCCGCCTCCTGCCACTGCTCGCGCTGCATGACGACGATGCCGAGTTCCAGATGGGACTCCCAGAAGTTCGGGTTGAGCCGAATCGAGCGGCGCAACTCGGCTTCGCTCTGGGCCGTGTCCCCCGACGAGGCGTCCAGTGCCTTGGCATGCAGGAACCAGGGGAGGTAGTTGCCCGGCTCCGCCGCTTCCCACGCGGCGTATCTGGAGAGAACCTCGGGCATCAGGTCGCCGGCATTTTCGAGAATCTTCCCAATAAAGATGTAGGGCTGCTCAATCGAAGGATCGAGATACGTAACATGCAGGAAGGCAGCAATGGCGTCGTGGAATCGGCGCTGTCCGTATGCAGCGACTCCATACGCCAGCTCCATTTGCGCGCTTTTTGGAAAACGCGCGCGGGCGGCATCGAAGAAGCTGAGTGCATCGGCAAAGGCGCCGTGGCGAAGCAGTGCCTGGCCAAAATCGAAGCTGAAGCCTTCGTTGCCGGGTGCCAGCTCGGTGGCGCGGCGAAGCTCGCCGAGCGCGGCGGCAGTCTGGTTTGCAGCCTCCTCAGCCCTTCCAAGAAGATGGTGCATGTCCGCGCTGTCATCTTTAGTCAGAGCCTTTTGGGCCCAGAGGATCGCCTCCTGCGGCTGGTTGGCTTCAAGGGACAGCGTCGCGGCCCGTGCGGCTGCTTTCGGATCGGCGGACTTACTCGATGCAAATCGGCGCTCCAGATCGGCGGCCCTGGGCAAATCTCCTGTCTCGGAAAAAAAGATCGCCAGCGCGTGCTGGACAATTGGGTCGTCTCCGGCCAAAGCCTGCGCCCGTTTAGCTGCCGCATTAGCCGGGCCCATCTGCTTACTGCTGAGGTAGGCCTGGGCTAGAGCGACCCACACTTTGGGGTTCTTCGGCTGCAACTGAGAAGCATGTTCCAGGCTCTGTCTCGCCTCGGTCAGATTCTTGTTCTGGAGCGCAACCAGGCCCCGGCGAAGTTCATCGTCGGCGGATGCGGTCTGTTCAGCCAACGCGGCTGAGGCCACGAGGAGGATCGCGGCTATTCCGCGCACGGCCAGCGTCTGATTGCTCTTCAGCATGAACGAAAGAACTCCCGCCGCAAGGCCGGGGGCTTCTCTCAAGTTACTACTCAGGGAAGCGAAAAACCGGAGCCCGGCCACGCAACGAAGGCGGCGCCGTTCGCTACTCTGAACCAAGAGGCAGACTAGCTTGATTCAAAAACCTAGGTCCACGCCGGGTGCGCAGAGTGGCTGCCTCCCGCGCGGTCGCGCCGCTATGTTTCGGGTGACAAGTACGCGCGTATTCATGGCTGCCGCCGCGGCATTAGCCGGAGCCGCGCTGTGGCCGGCGGCCGTGCCTGCCCCTGCCGAGAGTCCGATCCGATTCGCCTATCAGCCAATCGATTTCAAGCTGGATAGTTGTGAGACGCCCGAGCGCCACGCGCCTGAGACCATGGCCGGCGGCGTGGCTATCTTCGATTACAACAACGATGGCAAGCTGGATATCTTCTTCACCAATGGAGCCGACCTCAAGACCCTGCAAAAGAACTCGCCGAAATATTCGAACCGGTTGTTCGAGAACGACGGCGCGGGCCACTTCCGGGACGTCACCGAAAAAGCCGGCCTCACCGGGACCGGCTACGATACCGGCGTGGCCATTGGCGATTACGACAACGACGGCTACGAAGACATCTTTGTCGGCGGCGTGCATCACAACACGCTGTATCACAACAACGGCGATGGCACCTTTACCGACGTCACGGCGAAGGCCGGGCTGCCCAATAGACCCGATCCCCAGTACGGGCCGCTCTGGTCAGTGGGCGGCGCGTGGGTGGATGTCAACAACGATGGCTTGCTCGACCTGCTGATTGTGAACTACGTTCAATGGAATGGAGACAAAGAGCCCGAGTGCCTGGAAAACGGCCACCACGAGTATTGTCATCCAAAGTTCTACGGGAAAACGCCCAATCAGTTATTCCTGAACAACGGCGACGGCACGTTCACCGACGTCTCCGCTTCCTCGGGTCTTCGCGCGCATCCGGGCAAGGGCATGGCCGTCGGTGTGGCGGACTACGATCTGGATGGGAAAATGGACCTCTTCATCGCCAACGACAAGCTGTTCAATTCGTTGTTCCATAACGCCGGCGGCGGGAAATTCGACGAGGTGGCGTTCGACGCCAATGTGGCCCTGCGCGAGGACGGCGCGTACATTTCCGGCATGGGTGTGGATTTTCGAGACCTCGACAACGATGGTTATCCCGACATTTGCGTAGTCGCCCTCGACAATGAGACTTTTCCCATTTACAAAAACACTGGGAAAGGAGACTTCGTCGAAGTAACTGGCAAGAGTAATATGGCCCAACTAAGCGCTCCGATGGCCGGCTACTCGCCAATGATCGCCGACTTCGACAACGACGGCTGGAAAGATATCTTCGTCTCCCGCGGCCATGTGCAGTCGCCGCTCGCGGCGCCTCGCCTGCTCGTAGCGCAGAGTAACACCGTCTTCCGGAACCTGGGCGGCATGAAATTCGCCGCGTTTACCGCCGAAGCCGGGTTCACCGCGCAGGCGCCATCACGCCACCGGGGTTCGGCCATGGGCGACCTAGATGGCGACGGACGCCTGGATATTGTCGTGAGCGCGCTCAGCGCGCCGGCCGAGATCTGGATGAACCAAAGCCCAGGGTCGAACCACTGGCTGGAGCTTCGGCTGCAAGGCACGAAGAGCAATCGCGACGGCATTGGCGCGCGTATTAAGGTTGTTACGAAGACCGGCGCTCAATACAATCACGTCACCACCGCCGTTGGTTACGCCTCCTCCAGCGCAGGCCCGGTGCATTTCGGACTGGGGCAGAACGCCTCCGCGGACCTGGTGGAAATTCACTGGCCTTCGGGCATCGTCCAGACGCTAAAGAATGTGGATGCCGATCAGCTCCTGAAAGTGAAGGAGCCCGCGCAATGAGATCTCCTATAGTCCAGGCGCCGTATACGGTACTTAGGCTTGGTGGTCTTGGAGGCCACTAAGTCTGCTCTTCAGCGAGGGCGTAAATCCACGCGCTTCGTTCGCCTTCTTCTGTCTTCACTGTTGTGACCACGCGCCGGTAGCCGCTTCCTTCAAACTCGTCAAGGCGCGCCCAATGCTCTGGAAGATCCCTTGACTCGAAAAGGTCTACCTCGACTGATGGACCAAGCGGATCCAGGATCAATCCGGGAAAGCCCAGTGCAGCTCCCCATCCGGAAGAGAGCAGCGTGCCCTTCACCGTCCCACGTTGCCAGGTCCCTGCTAATGCCGAAATCTGGTGATGATTGACCCGGCCCGGGGCCAACGTCCCGTAGATGGCGAGCCTCGTATCGGGCGTCTCGCTGAGATCGGCGGTTTCCTCCACAGATCGATTCCCTTGTCGTCCAGATCTTCAACGCCGCGATTTCAGCAGCTCCGCAACCGTTGTGAGCAATTGGTCGGCGTTCACCGGTTTAACCAACGCCGCTTGCGCCCCTAGTTGGTGAGCTATCTTCAAATAGCTCCCACCGAACGCGCCTGAAATAGCAATGATCGGGATACTGGCTGACTCCTTGCGAAGCGTGGTGATGGTCTCGATCCCCTCCTGTTCCGGCATCACCAGGTCCGTGATCACCATGTCTACCGGTTCGGCGCGCACTTGTTGAATCGCCTGCTTCCCGTTTGCCGCCTCTATCACTTCGTAACCGCCACTTTCCAAGACCATCCGCAGAAATCCGCGTACTCCAGCTTCGTCGTCTGCAACCAGGATGCGAGCAAGGCCCTTGCGTTCGCTCGGGGCAGGAGGTTCGGGAAGCATGCCAAAATCCGGCGGGGCAAGTAACTCCCGGACTTTGATAGCTAATTGGTCGGGGCTGAAGGGCTTCTGGATGAATCCTGCCGTTTTCCGCGGAACCCCATCCAGCCCGGTAGCGTCGTCGGTGTAACCCGACATGAACAGCACTTCGATATCGGGCCATTGCTTGGCCAAGAGGTCAGCCAGTCCCCCACCGCTCATGTTCGGCATCACAACATCGGTCAAGACAAGGTCGATAAGCTCTGGCTCCTGCTCACAGATCGCTAGCGCCTCGCTGGCGCCTTTTGCCTGTATCACGTGATAGCCATATGCTCGCAGCGCGTCGGCCGCATATTTCCTGACTTCCGCCTGGTCGTCCACCACCAACACCGTCTCCGTTCCCCCGATTACTGGAACGGGAACCGCCTCCGGACCCGTTAAATCCTCCGGCGCATCCAAGGCCTTCGCCAGATAGATCCTGATGGTGGTTCCCCGGCCAGGCTTGCTTTCGACCTCGATGTGGCCGCCGCTCTGCTCGACGATGCCGTGGACCATCGACAATCCCAGGCCGGTCCCTTTGCCGACCTCCTTCGTTGTGAAGAACGGCTCGAAGATGCGCCGGCTCGTTTCCTCGTCCATTCCTGCGCCGTCGTCGGCCACCATCAGCATGACGTAGGCGCCCGCCTGTCTCGCAGCCTGCGATTGGGAATCGCTCTGGCCGCGCTCCACGGGTGAAGTCTCAATCTGTAGCGTGCCTCCATTCGGCATGGCGTCGCGGGCGTTTACCACCAGGTTCATGATCACCTGTTCCAAGTGGTGTTGATCGGCACGGATGATCATGGCTTCCGGATGCAATCTGATGCCCAGCTCCACGTCTTCGCCCACCAGGCGCGTCAACATCGGTTGCATCTGGCCCAGCACGCGGTTGATATCGAGCACCCTCGGTTGCAGAACCTGTTTGCGGCTGAACGCAAGTAGTTGCTGGGTAAATCCCGCCGCCCGCTCTCCGGCTCGGTGGATCTCCTCAATGGTGGCCCGCAGCGGATCGGCCGGGGTTAGCTTGCCCAGCGCCAATTGGCCGTAGCCATTGATGATCGTCAGCAGGTTGTTGAAATCGTGCGCTACGCCACCCGCTAAGCGGCCAATTGATTCCATTCTCTGGGCTTCGATCAACTGTGTCTGCAGTTTCTCCCGCTCCTCCTCGGCCCGCGTGCGTTGGGTGATGTCTTCGAGCATGCCCAGGCCGTAGAGAGGCACGCCTTCCTGATCGCGAATCACGCTTGCGACCAAATTCCCCCAGATAATGTCGCCGTTGCGCTTCACAAGCCGTTTTTGAATTTTGAATAGCGGGATTTCGTCCTGAAATAGCCGCTGGGATAATTCGAGTTCCTTCGCACGGTCGTCCGGGTGGGTCAACTCGTCGATGGACATGCCCGTAAGCTCCGGTTCTGTATAGTCCAAAGTCCGGCATAGCCAGGCGTTGGCTTTGGCAATTCGGAGGTCCTCCCCCACCAGAGCGAGACCAATTGGGCCTTCTTCGAACACCCGGCGAAACCGTTGCTCGCTCTCACGCAAAGCCGCCACCTGCCGCCGCAGGGTTTCAAGGATCGCCAGAATCGGATTCACCGCAAACAGGAGAGTGCCGGCGAAGAACATCCATCTGCCAATCGCATTTCCAGGCAGGTACACCGGCAACGGGCGTCCGAAATACTCGGCAAGTGACTCGGCCAACGCAATCAGTAGCGTTGCCGCCGCCAGCGCGAGCGCGCTCGATCTTCCCAACAGCCAGCCCGCGTTCACAATGATCAGGACAATCAAAGGGTAGACACCGCCCCTGAGTCCGCCTCCCAGGGCGCTGCTCACTTCCGTCATGCACCAAATGGGAATCAGAAAGAGAAGCGAGGCCGCTCGAACCTGGCCGGCTCGCACCAGATACAATGCGCCCAGAGTGACGGCGCCGAGGCTGAGACAGGCTAAGCCTGTCGCCCTCGGCCGTGCTGCGAAAAACGGAACACCCACCGCCAGTAGGAGGGCGATCCAAACCAGGACGCAAGCGAGAAACAGGTGGAAGCCGCGGGCGGTGCCCTCGTCCTCGACGCCCTGCAACCGGACCCCTCCTCGGAATGCGAAAACAAGCTGATTCCAAGCCGCGCGTGTGCGTGTCATAGTGCCCCCGGCTGCATATCTGCATGGTGTGTCATTGAAGTTCAACCCAGGAGTTCAACCCAGGAGTTCAACCCAGGAGTTCAACCCAGGCCCCGAACCCGGCGATGCACTCCCGCCCTTCATCCAAAATCTCCATCTAGCACTCTGAGTCTCCTGGCAGTCATGTTACGACACGCTGGAAATGCGGCCGAACAGTCGATCGATAGGCTTGGAACCGCGATATCACGCAGGGCGCGAGCTTGTATACCCCTGTTCACACCGAATAACGGGAACTGCTCTCTAAATCGTTGATTCTCCAGAATAGGACAAATGGCGCTGCAAGCGCTTCAGTTTCTATCGATAAGGGATAAGGGATAGTTGATGTGCCGGCGTCATAGCTTCGCTGCCTGCGCGGCCCTAATTCTGGCCTTCCACGGCTTCGGCCTTGCGCAACAATACAGCTTCCGCAACTACGGAGCTGCCGAAGGGCTAGGGAATCTGGCCGTCCTGTCATTGGCGCAAGACGGAGCCGGTTACATCTGGGCCGGATCGGAAGGCGGATTGTACCGGTATGACGGCACCCGCTTTCGACTCATGGCCGCCGCCGAGGGGTTGCCATGCGTGACGGCAGTCCATGCTTTGCATATGGCCGCGGATGGCGCGCTGTGGGCGAATACCTGTGGGCAGATCTTTCGTTTCGATGGACAACGCTTCCAATCCATCGCGGGGCTCAGCGGCATGTTGTCCACCGCGCAGGGAATGACGGATGGCGCCGACGGCAAGGTGTTCGTGGCTACTCCTTCCGGCTTGTACACGGCAGCTTTGAAAGGCGACGGTTACCTCTCCGCGCGCCCCTATCCCTTGGGCCCGGAACTCATCGGCACGCCTATCCGCGGAATCCTTCAGAACGGTTCACAGCTTTGGTTTGGGTGCGGGCGGCGTTTATGTGTCGAAGATCGCGGCCGCATTTCGATATTCGGGCCTGCCGAGGGGTTGCCGGAAGATGCCTGGGACGCGATAGGCATAACGCCGGACGGTTCGGTGTGGACCCGCAGCCCAAGCAGGCTTTACCGGAAGCCGCCCGACGCGGCTAAGCTGGTCCAGGAAAAACCCGATATCGCATCCAACATCTATTGGGGCGCCTTGGCCGTCGGCCGGGATGGCTCCGTAATGGTCCCCACCGACAAGGGATTAGCCATCCGCCGCAAGGGCGCCTGGAGCCTCATAGACGAGCAACGCGGACTGCGTACCGCCACGACCAGCGCTGTCCTCGAAGATCGCGAGGGATCGCTGTGGATTGCGTTGGTCGGAGGCGGCATAGCCCGTTGGCTGGGATACGGTGAGTGGGAAGCCTGGACCAAAGCGCAAGGTCTGCCTTCCGACCTTGTCTGGAGCATCCGGCGCGATGCGAAAGGCGCGCTTTGGGTGGGAACATCCCTCGGCTTGGCACGACTGGACGGGCAGACGCCGCCACGCATCTGGACCAGAAAGGACGGCTTGGGGGGAGACAACGTCCGATCGCTCGCGGAGACTTCCGACGGCGCCATATGGGCGGTCGTAAAGCCGGGCGGTGTGGCGCGCATCGATCCGGCAACCGGCAGGATTCGCCTGTCCGGGCCGGCGAACGGGCTGACCTGCTCTCCTTCGCACCGCGGGTTCGTCGACCATCTGGACAGGCTGTGGGTTGCCACCTCTTGCGGCATCTTCCGCAACGATCGGCCGTCCGCTTCCGATCGCTTTTACCGTATCGATCAACCTGCGTCGATGGAGCACGGAGTGTGGGCCTTTGCAGAAGACAAACTGGGCGCCATGTGGATCACCGCCCCGAACGGGTTGTGGAAGCTGAGCGAAGGCCAGTGGCGTCAGTACCGGAAAGTGGATGGCCTGATGAGCGATAACCCTTACATCCCCAGCATCGGCCCCGACGGCGCTCTTTGGCTGCATCACCGCTTGGATGCGGGAATTGAAAGAGTGGAGGTCTCCGGAGACCGCTTTCTTCACTCGCAATCTGTCCTGCCTGCTGATGCCTCATCAGTCGAGGTCACTGACTTCCACGGGTTTGACGCCCTTGGGCATCTCTGGAGGGGAAGCGCCAACGGAGTGTTCGTCCTGGCCGGTGCATCCTGGCGGCACCTGAGTACGGAAGACGGGCTGATTTGGAACGATACCGACGGAGAAGCCTTTTGGGCCGATCGGGATGGCAGCGTCTGGATAGGCACCAGCGGCGGATTGGCGCACTACCGGCCTCCTCCCGGTGGCTTGCCGGCGCCGCCCGTCGCCGACCCGGTCATTACCGGTCTCGAGATCGACAAGAAGTCTCGCGTGATCAGGGCCGAGTTCTCCTCGCTCAGCTACAAGAGCGAGCAACTGGTGCAATTTGCGTATCGGTTTGACGAGGAAGCCTGGACCGACACCAAGGAGCGGACCATATCCTTTGCCGGGCTTTCCCCAGGCTCGTATCGACTCCAGCTCCAGGCGCGCGTCCGTGATGGACCGGTGTCTCCGAAGGTAGCTGTGTCGGAGTTCCGGGTCGAGCCGAAATGGTGGGAAACCTGGTGGCTGAGGTGTGCGGCTCTATTGTTCGCTGTAACTGCCGTGCTGGCCGCCATCCGCTGGAGACACCGGTTGCTGCGGCACAGGAACCGCCAGTTAGAGGACGCGGTGCGCCAGCGAACGGTCGAATTGGAAGCAGAACGCACCAAGGTGTTGGAGGAGAAGAGGCGCGCGAACGAGGCGAGCGAAGCCAAAGGCCGTTTTCTGGCAACCATGAGCCACGAGATTCGCACGCCTTTGAACGGAGTCATCGGGCTGAGCCAGTTGCTGGAGGCCATGCCGGTTCCCGCCGAGGCGCTCGACATGCTTCGAATGATCCGTTCTTCCGGGGATGCGCTGCTGAGGCTGACGAACAATGTCCTGGACCTCGCCAAAATCGAAGCCGGAAAGCTCGATCTCGAGGTCGCTCCCTTCCACCTCCCTGGCGCTCTAAAAGAAAGCCTCGGGCAATTTGGGGCCGCGGCCGCGGGGAAAAATCTGCGCCTTCGTTGCGACCTCGCGCCTGAATTGCCATCCTGGGTGGCGGGCGACGAGACACGTTTGCGGCAGGTGATACTGAACCTGATCTCAAACGCGCTGAAGTTCACCAGCTCCGGTGAGATTGTGCTCTCGGCGGGCGTTGAGCGACAGGACGCGGCATCCCATTGCATCGCGATTGAGGTTCGCGACACAGGTATTGGGATAGCGCCGGACCAACTGCCTCGCCTGTTCTCGCCGTTCGATCAGGCGGACGCCTCCACCAGCGGTCGTTACGGAGGCACTGGCCTCGGCCTCGCGATCTCCAGACGGCTAGTCGAGCTGATGGGAGGAGTGATCGACGTAAAATCCCAGCTAGGCGAGGGCACGCGCTTCCGATTCACTATCTTGGTGGGGCATGCGGAAGAATGTGCATCCCCGACCCCGGCTCCGCCGCCAAAAGTAAGTGCACGCAACCAGTTGAGGGTGCTCGTAGCCGAGGACAATCTGGTCAATCAGAAAGTCCTCCTCATGATGTTAGAACGGCTCGGGGTGAAAGCGGACTTGGCCGCGGACGGTTCGCAAGCCATTGCGGCCGTGGTGAAAAATCCCTATGACCTGGTTCTCATGGACGTGCAAATGCCTGAGGTCGACGGTCTCGCCGCAACCAGGGAAATCCGGAGCCGCCTTTCATTCGACCGCCAGCCTGTCATCTTCGGGCTCACGGCGCACGCCACCACGGGCTACCGCGATATTTGCCTGGCTGCCGGCATGGAAGGGTACCTGACGAAGCCGCTGGACCGCGATAAGCTTCGCGAACTGATTGAAGAGTTGTCCCTGCGATCCCAGTTACGGAACCTTACTTCGTCCGTCGTTACTTCGTCCGTCGTCGCCTGAGGATTCGTAGCTTACGCGGCAGGCCAAGTTGCGGAAATCTGCATACAAAGCCCGTCCAATCGCTGACGCGCGCCGTTCAGTGCCGCGAGCAAGCTTCCACCGTCAGTGCTGCGACCAGCTTCCACTGAACCGCGACCGTCAGGGAGCGGATTTCCATCGCCTTCCACCGCACCGCGA
>Ga0181537_10000270_pt1 | contig 48618 bp, 43 predicted proteins | sample PEATcosm2014_Bin_39_FD_119765 | JGI IMG/M metagenome (GOLD analysis project Ga0181537, IMG submission 119765) | Peatland microbial communities from MTU Mesocosm Facility, Houghton, MI, USA - PEATcosm2014_Bin23_10_metaG | ecosystem: Environmental > Terrestrial > Soil > Wetlands > Peat | place...
CGCCAAGTGATGAGCTGGTCCAAAAACGCTTCAGCTCCGGGACTTACCCCCCACCAGCCTTCCCGTGCACCATTTGCTTTGGGACCCACTTTGAAAATTGACCATTTTTCCTGCTGCATGACTGCGTGGAAAATCTCGTGGGAGCCAATGTGCCCGAAGTGCAGGTAAGGGGAAAGATGGCTTGTCCCTTCCAACTCAGGCTCGTTATGGGCACTCGAGTAATTGTTCAACCCATGTCTAACGAACTTCGTGAGTGCGGCGCGCGCGGCGGTTTCGCCGCCCACGCTAGGCGCTACTGGCACAGAATGGTCAATCGGCAGTTTCGCCAATGCCTTAGGATCGCCCGACAGCAATTCGTCCGTGGCCGGCGGCCAGCGTTTGATGATCGCGTCCAAGTGGCCCTTCGGCGTGGGTAGGTCGAGAGCCGCCAAAGGATTGGCGTGCGGAATCTTATCCACGAAAAGTGGTAGGGTGCGTTGCATGTGGCGGCGATAGTGGAAGGCAGCCGTGAAGGCGTGGTCGGCGGACCGCATCGGGAGTATGCCGTTGCCGTCCACCGCTACAAGACTTACGGGCAAAACAGAGGCTGCAGCCGCGAGCATCCGGGGAAGAAAAAAGCAGGGGAAATCGTCGGATACGACAACGCAGGCATTTGCCGATAAAGCCGCCAGCAAGCCTTTGCCGGCGCCATTATGCGGCTCGACGTACGGATAATAAAATAGCGGTATGTTATTGAATAGAGGTAGCTTGGCTGCCATGCCGTCTATTACAAAGCGATGCAGCCGATCCGAGGCCCAAGGATATCCATGGCGTAGTGCTTCGAGAATTACCAGTGGCCGCGAAAGCCTTCTTGCCCAGGCGATAGCCCGATCCAAAGCGAAATTGAATGACGTTCGGCGCGCCGCGATCATCCAATAAAGTACGTAGTCGGCTTCCTCGCGTAGGCGCGCCTGATTTAGAAGCCGCACACGTTGCTGAAAACGGTCTGGTTTCACATCTGAAGGATTATTCATCGGGCTTGGGAAATCCGAGATGTTCTCGCGACCGTTCATTGTATGTAACTTTCACGAGGGCGGCGACTCTAATCGTTAGCGGGAGTGGGCTTCTATCTCTGGAGGAAAAACTATGTCGCGAGTTTCGCGTTACCTGATTCCGGTTGGACTCGCGCTGCTGTTGATGGCGGCGATTTCGCGCAAGGGGGCTAACGCTTCGGATAAGGCTGCGGCAATTCCTGCCCCGTTGATTGACGCACCTCTTGCCACCGGCAAGACACAGACTGCGGTTTTTTCCGGAGGATGCTTCTGGGGCGTGCAAGCGGTCTTCCAGCACGTGAAGGGTGTGACCAGCGCGACCTCGGGGTATACGGGCGGAGATGCCACAACGGCGCACTATGAAATCGTGAGCACAGGCGAGACGGGGCACGCGGAATCAGTGGAAGTGAAATACGACCCATCCCAAGTTACCTACGGAGAGCTGCTGCGGGTGTTTTTCTCAGTGGCTCATGATCCCACGGAGTTGAATCGTCAGGGGCCGGATGACGGGACGCAATACAGGTCGATGATTTCCTACACGAGTGACGAGCAGAAGAAAATTGCCCAAGCTTATATTAAGCAGCTCGACGATGCCAAGGTGTTCTCGGGAAAAATTGTGACGCAAGTGGTCCGCCTAAACGCTTTTTACCCAGCAGAGGGGTACCATCAAAATTACGCTGCGCTCCATCCCAATAATCCCTACATCGCGATCAACGATGCGCCCAAAGTGGCTCATCTTAAACAGGAACTTCCGGATCTTTACCGCGAGCGTTAGGGGAGGGTCATCATGGTAAATCGGAGACAATTTTTGACTGGGTCGGCGCTGGCCTGTGGCGGCGTAGCCCTGGTGTCCTGGTTGAGAAATCCCGGATCCACCGCTTTCGGCGCCGGGAATGCGGCAATGCCCGTCGGCGGCAAAGTGAAGATTGTGCAATTCAGCGACTCGGGCAAGAACCTGGGTGTGGTGTGGGTTGAAAAAGTAGTAAAGACAGACGCGGAGTGGCGCGCGCAACTATCACCGGCCGCCTACGAGGTCACGCGGCAGGAGGGGACCGAGCGGGCCTTTACCGGGAAATATGCTGAAACCCATGACAAGGGTCTTTACCGGTGCATTTGCTGCGACAACGCGCTCTTCAGTGCGACGACGAAGTTTGATTCAGGCACGGGATGGCCGAGCTTCTGGGCACCGATTGCGGAACAAAATGTCATGACGAAAACCGACGTTAGCCTGGGAATGGAGCGGACCGAGGTGAAATGCACGGAATGCGATGCCCACCTTGGCCACGTATTTGATGATGGTCCGGAACCCACACATCTTCGATACTGCATGAATTCGGTGGCGCTGAAGTTGGTGCCGGCCGCTTAGCCGTTTACTTGTAAGTCTGCTAAGACGAATCTTTCCTCGCGCTTCAGGCGAAGGCGCTTCTGCGACGATATACTGATATACAGGGTCGCAGGCAGTGCCCATGCGACGCCTCACCTGACATGAAAACGCCTTCGAATCTTCCCCATATTGCGTACTTCTCGATGGAAATTGCCTTGGAGCCTGATTTGCCCACATATAGCGGCGGGTTGGGCATTCTGGCCGGCGACACTCTGCGCTCAGCTGCCGATTTGGGTGCGCCCATGGTGGCGGTGACACTGGCGTATCGCAAGGGGTATTTCAAGCAAAGCCTGGATGCGGCCGGCCGGCAGTCGGAGCAGCCCCAGCCCTGGAACCCGGAACAGAAGCTGAAGGAAGAAAAAGAACGAGTCAAAGTGGAAATCGAAGGACGCACGGTCTGGATAAGGGCTTGGAAATACAGCGTGCTCGGAGTAACAGGAAGCACGGTCACCGTGTATCTGCTGGATACCGATCTGCCGGAAAATTCAGAATGGGACCGGGCCCTTACCGATTCGTTGTACGGTGGCGATCAACGTTATCGTCTCGCCCAGGAAATCGTGTTGGGTTTGGGTGGTTTGCGCATGCTGCACAAGCTGGGTCACAACCAGCTCGACGGCTATCACATGAATGAAGGTCACTCGGCCTTGCTGGCTTTGGGATTGCTGGAAAGGCGGCTCGATCAGAGCTTCGCCGGGCGTGTAAAGCAACTGGACATCGACGGTATACGGCGACTGTGCATTTTCACGACGCACACGCCGGTACCCGCCGGCCACGATCAGTTTTCGCGGCAATTGGCGCGCTCCCTATTGAGCCAGAGTGCGGTTTCGCTGATTGATGAGACGGACGCATGGCAGGGCGATTTTCTCAACATGACGTACTTGGCGCTGCGTTTTTCCGGTTATGTAAACGGCGTAGCGATGCGGCACGGCGAAGTCTCACGCGAAATGTTCCCTGAGTATGCGATCAGCGCCATTACCAACGGCGTGCATGCCATAACGTGGACTTCGCCACCGTTCAGCGAGCTGTTCGATCGGCACATTCCAGGCTGGCGGACCGACAATAATTATTTGCGCTATGCGGTAAGCATGCCGCTCGAGGACATTCGGCAGGCCCATGCCAAGTGCAAGAAGGAATTGTTCGCCCGCATTCATGAACGTACGGGAGTCCAATTGGATCCTTCGATCCTCACTCTCGGTTTTGCGCGCCGCGCGAGCACCTACAAGCGAGCGGATCTCTTATTTCATGACGTCGAGCGACTGCGCGCCATTGCCCGCACCGCCGGTCCCATACAGATCGTGTATGGCGGAAAAGCGCATCCCCATGATGAAGGCGGCAAAAAATTGATCCGCCAAGTCTTTGCAGGAGCGAATGCGGTTGCCGATTTGATTCGGACCGTGTACGTCGAGAATTACGATATGCATTGGGGACGCTTGCTCACCAGCGGAGTGGACGTCTGGCTGAACACGCCATTGCGCCCGCAAGAGGCCTCGGGAACCAGCGGCATGAAGGCGGCCTTGAACGGTGTGCCCAGCTTTAGCGTCGTCGACGGCTGGTGGGCGGAAGGACTCATCGAGGGTGTGACCGGCTGGGCCATCGGGAACAACGAGGTCGCCGAAGACCCGCTTATCGAGGTTTCGACACTCTACGACAAACTCGAAAAAGAAATTGTGCCTATGTTTTATAAGGACTCCGACCGCTTTGTCAGCATTATGCGCGCTGCAATTGCCCTCAACGGATCTTTCTTCAATACGCAGCGCATGTTGAACCAGTACATTGCGAACGCGTATACGGAAAGTAACGAGGCAACGCCGGCCCTCGCGATTGCCGATGCTCTAACCGCCAGCCGTGGAGAGTCATAACATGCGGCGCCATCACAAACGTGCAATCGAAACGATATACTGCGCTCATGCGGACGTTTGTGAAGTTATGCTCACACCTTGCTCTCCTGTCCAGCCTTATTGCCTTCGCTCAAGTTGAAAATCAGACTCAACCCTCCGAACTGGAAAAACCCGCGCCTCCGCAAACGGTACCCGTGAAGGCGGCCCCGGAACGGCCAGTGTCGCAAGCGAATGATTCCCCGCGCCCTCGGATCGCGGTGGCATTGGAAGGCGGCGGTGCCCTGGGACTTGCGCATATAGGAGTGCTCGAATGGTTCGATCAGCACCACATTCCAGTGGATGGAATTGCCGGTACGAGCATGGGCGGCTTGATCGGCGGATTCTATGCGAGCGGAATGAACGGCGATGAAATCAAGATTTTCGCCGACACGATCGATTGGAACCGCGCCTTACGCGATCAGGTTCCTTATCGCGATCTTGCGTTTCGGCGGAAAGAGGACAAGCGTGAATATCCGGCCGATCTCGAATTCGGTTTGAAGGGTGGGGTACGTTTTCCGCTTGGTCTCAGCTCTGGCCAGCAGGTGGGTTTGATACTCGATCGCGTGGGCGCGCCTTACAGCAACCTGACGACGTTTGACGATTTGCCCACTCCATTCCGATGTGTGGCGACCGACTTAGTTTCCGGAAATCCGGTCGTATTCGACAAAGGGTCGCTCTCCGACGCGCTGCGGGGAACCATGTCATTGCCTGGGGTATTCAACCCCCTGCGGCAAACCGGGCAAGTGTATGTGGATGGCGGACTGGTGGACAACCTGCCGGTGGATGTGGCACGCAGCATGGGCGCCGACGTGGTCATAGCCGTACACCTTCGCAGCAAGCCGTTCAACGCAACCCAGGGATTGTCTGCGCTGGATGTCCTGCAAGGCTCGGTCAGCGTGGTCATCGCCGCCAATGAGCTGCAGAGCATGGAGCAGGCGGACATTCTGATTTCCGTGGCAACGCAGGACTATGGCACGCTCGATTATCAGGCGTCGGACAAACTGGAAGAGTTAGGCGTCCAAGCGGCGCAGGAAAAAGCGAATGTTCTGGAACGATTTGCCTTAAACGACGCCGACTGGCAGGCCTATGTGGCGGGGCGCGAAGCCCGCCGGCGCACGGCGGCGACTCCGGAGTTCGTAAAAGTATCGGGACCGAGCCCGGAGGTGGCGCGTGGGCTGGAAAAGAAGCTGCAAGACAACGTGGGAAAACCGATTGATTACGCGCGCATCAACCGGGATATGGATGAAATCACCGGCCTCGGCCGCTTTGATCTTGCCTCCTATCAGTTAACGCAACAGAACGGTCTTTCCGGTTTGCTGGTCACAACGGAAGAGAAAGACTACGGTCCGCCCCTAGTCAATCCACTTATCGTAGTGGATGGTTCCGACTATACCAACGTCTTGTTTGGTTTGGGCGCGCGCATCACCATGTTGGATATTGGCGGCTACGGGTCGGAGTGGCGGAATGATTTCTTAATCGGGTCGCAATATTCGATCGCGTCGGAATACTACCACCCGGTTAAGTGGTCGAATCCTTTCTTCGTCGCCCCGCGGCTTTTTGCCAGCGACGCGCCCTTTGACCTCTATGACAATGACAACCGAGTCGCCAGCTACCGCGAAGATCAGGAGGGCGGCGGTTTGGACTTGGGGGTGACTTTCAATCGTTTCAGCCAGTTGCGCTTTGGATACCAACTGGAGCACCTCAGCCTGACGCGGCAAATTGGCACTCCAGACTTCGGGAACCTGAGCGGGCGGCAAGGCTTTTCGCGTTTGCTTTACACCTTCGACAACACTGACGATCCAACCCTGCCGCGGCAGGGATTTGACGCAAAGACGCAGCTCGAGTTCTACGATGCGAACCCGGGCTCATCCCAGCACTTTCCTTTGTTCGAGAGCGAAACTGGAGTATTCAAACAGCTGCGAAGCCTTAATTCGGTTTTTGTCCTGGCCTCCGGCGGAAGCACCTTCGGGCGCGATGACATTGGGTTGCCACCTTTTGCGCTGGGCGGACCGCTGCGCTTAGGGGCCTATGGCACGAACGAAATCCTGACCAATCAATATTTTCTCATTCAGCCCGGATATATCCGGCAGTTGAAGCAGTTGCCGCCGCTATTTGGAAATCACATTTATGCGGTTGCGACCTACGAAATTGCGAAGACATATGACAACCTGTTTCATGAATCGAAGCTGCCCAACGATGTAAACGTAGGCCTGCTTGTGCAGACTTTTTTTGGTCCAGTAGTATTCGGGGGTGCGGTGGGCGACTCGGGTCACCGGAAGTTTTACTTCCAGCTCGGCCGCTATTTCTGACCTGGGATGCCTTCGCTGCGTGTCAAGACGAGACGCGAGGGCGGAGGCGTTGCCGGCTTCTCCACGTAAGTTGCTGAGTCTTCGTGTAAGTGATTGATTATTCGTTCGCGTGGGGATTCCGGCGTGCAGAAATGACACTGCACCCGATTTGGGAAATGCCGGTTTTTCGCGTTCTAACGGCCCAAGGCTGCACGATTGCAGCGCGGAGGCTCTGGAGGCCGTCCAGCGCGGCGATTGCGCGCCACGGGGCTGGAAACGCGGGTATTCCCATTTTGGGAAATGAAATGTACTAGTGTGTAAGTACAAAGTGCTTCCGCAGCCGAATTGGCAGGATGATTGCCTGCGGCGACGCTTGCAGGTTCTAGGTTCGGGTTGGTCTCGCTAGACTGGCTGCGTGCGCTTTCGATCCGCTGTCGCGGCGAGGGGTGCACTCTTTGCAGAATCCTCAATTCCATCGAGCATGGCTACGAGCATGTCGAGTCCGAATCTTGCCCCGCGTCCGTCGGGATCGCTGGTTGGGTTGTAGGTCGCAAGCGAGAGGGCGCGAGGGCTGAGGGTCTTCGCGGCGGAACGAATCGCACTACGCAGCGCGTCGCGTGTCGGCGCTTTGGGAGATGGCGTCATTCCTCCCGGGACTTCTTGTGGCCCCGCGACATCAACGTCCAAGTGTAGATACCAAGCATCGGCGCTTTTGCTTCGCGGCCTGAGCAAATCTGCGATGTGTTTCGCGGGATCATCCCCAAAATTCGCGGCATCAAGTCTTGCGATGGGATCTTTCTCCAGTGCAGCGACTTCTTCCGGATCTAAATCGCTCGCCCCGATAAGCGCGGCGGCCTCGGCGCGAACCGGTTGCGCGAGTCCGGCTTCGGATTGCCAATCGGCGCAATCCCACCCCAGGGCGACAGCGAAAGGCATGCCGCCGACGTAGCCAGTGGCTGTAGTGGCGTACGTGTGCAAGTCGCCGTGCGCGTCGAACCAAGCGATGCCCGGAGTCATTCCGGCGCGTGCGATGCCGCCGGCGACACCTACGGTATGAGAGCAATCGCCTTGGAGGACGATGGCGAGTCCGTCGGGATCGCGCAGCGCATCAGCGACAGCGAGCGAAGTTCGTTTGGCGATGCGGGCAAGATTGGTAACGATGTCGCGGGTGCGCTCGGCGCGAGGAAGTTCAACCCATGTCGTGTTTTGAATCTTGTGGCCGAACTTCCGGCACACGGATTCGAGTCCATGATCGAGAAAGGCCTGTGGCCCGAGTGCATAAGCCCAACGGGCAACGTCAAGCTGATAGGGAACGCAGATGAGGGAGATATTCATGGCGCCTAGAGGTATTTAATCACGGAGAACCCGATACCACCTGCGGAGCGTGTCATCCTGAGCGCAGGGAACGATTCGCGAAGTGAATCGTAAGCAGAGTCGAAGGACCCCGTGCTTGCTGGAAGCGAGATAGGCTTGGCAAGGAATTCTCACGAGGCCGTGCGGAGAACGCCTTGATGGGGCGGTGCAAGATTTATCGATGCATGAGATCCTTCGACTGCATGGGCTTTCGCGGAGCGAAAAGCCCATTTCGCTCAGGATGACAGACAAAGGAAAATCTAAGCCATTGTGAGCACGACCCTAAATTCTGCCTTCCCGCTCATCATGCGATCGTAGCCTTCATTGGCTTTTTCCAAGGGCATTTTTTCGATCATGGGGCGAACTCCGGTCAGGCTGGAGAAGCGCACTGTGTCTTCTGAATCGGTCGGAATCCCCGAGGCCCAGCCCTTGATACTCTTTTTCCCATTGATCAACTGAATCGGCCCCACTTCAATCAAATCGGGGCTTGCGCCCACCACGACGAGTGAGCCATTGGGGCCGAGGCCATTGATGAGCGGAGACATGGATTTTCCGCTGGGCGCGGTGGCGAGAATTACTTTGGCTCCGCCAAGTTTCAGCAACTCTGCCGCAGGATCTCCGGCTGCGCTGTCAATGTAAACCGCTGCACCTAACTTCTTGGCGAGCGCGGCGTTCTGCGGACCGCGGCCGATGGCGGCGACTTTATATCCAAATTTGTTTGCGTATTGAATTCCCAAATGGCCCAGGCCGCCAACGCCTTGAACGGCGACGAGGTCTCCGGGAAATGCTCCCGCATGGCGAAGAGCGTTGTAGGTGGTGACGCCGGCGCACATCAGCGGAGCGGCTTCTTCGAAGGAAAGATCATCAGGCAGGTGGGCGAGACCTTCGATAGGGGCAAGCATGTACTTCTGGTAGCCGCCATCGAAATGAATTCCAGTAATCTGAAGACGTTCGCAGTTGCCGAAGTCGCCGCGGCGGCAGGGAAGGCATTGTCCGCATTGCTTGCCGTGCCAGCCCACCCCGACGCGCTGGCCTTTTTGCCAGTTGGTGATGCCGGGGCCGACTTCGTCGATGATTCCGGCAACTTCGTGGCCGGGGATGCGCGGAAAAGTGATGCCGGGCCACATCGCTTCTCGCGTGAGAACGTCGCTGTGGCAGATGCCGCAGGCTTTCACTTGAATGCGGACTTGGCCAGCGGCAGGTGCGGCGATTTCACGCTCTTCGAATTCAAAGGGCGCGTGGGGCTTATTAGAAACGGCGGCAAGATTCTTGGGCATGATGGCTCCTGGGGAAATTGGAAAGTGATTCAATTCTGTTCTTTGTTCTTTAGTTCTATGCGCCAAAGCGGGCAAAGAACGAGGACACAAATAAATAAGTATTAGCCCTCAAGAGATAGATGCGTAAGAGTTTGGCAGGATTCCGAAATGCTAAATCTAGGGCAACAGCGGGAAGAGCATTGCCATCAAAATCACGCCGAGGTCAATGATCATGCCTAAAATCTGCTCGAAATGCGGACGCGAGGGTGATCCGATGAATCTGTTTTGCGGCATGTGTGGAAGGCCTCTGTTCGACGTGGAAGAGGTTGGAAATGCCGCGCGAATGTCACGGCCGGCATCCCCGATGTCGTCCCAAATGTCATCTCAAGTGTCTTCCTCAATAACGACCGGGCCAAGGAGCACGCAAGGACCCGCCGCGGCGAGCGCGTTGCGCGAAACGCAGCCGATGGGCAATTTCTCCATACTGGGGTTGTCCGGGGCGAGCGATCCAACTCCCAGCACTGCGTATTTGTTGGAAGATGATGCCAGTTCTTCGCACTGGGGGCGGCGCGCGGTACTATTTGCCGTCCTGCTGGCGGGCGCAGCCGCCGCTGCCTGGCATTGGCGAGGCGAGTTGAAAGCATTGGAAACGCGATACGTCCAACAGGCACCCGTGGTGCAGCCGGGAACTACGACGTATTCTGCTCAGTCGATTGCGACCCAAGGTTCGGAAGTGGCGGGCACGAATCCGAACACGCAAGTGATGACCGTGACGCAGACGCAACCGGAGTCCGCGAGTCCGGTTGCAGAGAATAAAATCTCCAGCCAAAGCGAAAACCAAAATTCTGCCAGCCCGCCAAGTCAAAATGTAAGCGCGCCGGCACAAGCGGCTGATACGAAGAACGCTACCTCAACTCCTACCGCTTTGGACGTGCCTTCGGAAAGCCAGCCGGTGGAGAAAGCATCGAGAAAAGAATCTGTGCCGGTTGTTGATTCCACGGCGATCAATGACGAAGCCGAGGGTGAAAAATATCTGTATGGAACCGGGGTTCCGCAAAATTGTTCCCACGCATTGCAAGGCCTAACACTGGCGGCGGAGCGGAGCAGTGTGAAAGCGGAAGGCGTTCTGGGAACGATGTATGCCACAGGGCACTGTGTCACCGCCAGCCGACCCATGGCCTATCGGTGGTTCGCGAAAGCGTTGCAGCAGCAGCCGTCGAATGTGGCGCTGGAGCGGCAAATGCAGGTGTTATGGGGCCAGATGACGCTGGATGAGCGCCGGATTGCTGAAGCGCGCGATTGAGATTTAGCTGTCCGTGTAAAGATGCGAGCCAACGCGCGATTTTGCGCGCAGCTCGCTCAGATCCTTCGACTAGCGCAGAAACGGCGCTCGCTCAGGAGGACATTTTTTTATAGTTTAGTGGCTGAACGAAATGTTGATTCCGGTGGAGAGCAACACGTCGTTGGTTTTCTTGCCGACAGGCGGATTGGTCACATAAATATCCCCGAAGCTGTTCTGCCATCCAAACCACTTACTGATCTTGGTCACGGTGCCGAGATTGAAGGTGGCACGATACTGGCTGAAGTCGTTGAAGTCGGGAAAGATATAACCCTTCTCCGTCACGACGGTATTCTTCGTTACGCTACGCGTAAGTTCCTCGCCGAAGGTCCCGGCGGCGAAGTTGTTGCTGTAGGTTCCCATGTGAATACCGTTGACAAAATTGTCGTAATTTTCATGGGTAAAGTTTGCGCCGGCGAGCAAATCGAACTGAGTATTCGCAGTTTTGATTAAGTGATAACCAAGGCCCCCGCCGAAGACGCCGCGTATGTTCAAGCTCTGCAACTGGTCGGCCATAAAGTCCGCTCCGACGAAGGCGAATACGCGAGGAGTAAGGTTGTGGTCATAGCGAATGCCGCCCTGGATAACGTTGGCGGTGGTGCTGGGACTGGCGCCGGCGGCGTTGTTGGTCGCATATACGGAATTCGTGTAGATGCTGAGTTTGTCGTTTAATCCTGTGCGGGCGGCGTTAACCGCGAGGGCAAGGTTTTCGGTCTCGCTATTGCCGGCGGTCAGCGCGAAGCCGAAATTGGCGCCGCCGGTCCAACCTTGCAAAAGGCCGGGATGTTGCAATTTATCGAAGGCTGCTTGTTCGTCAGGCGAGCGCAGCGCGGCGATGTTGGATTTCGCGACGGTCACGGGCGGCTGCGATTGCACGACCACGGAATCATCCTGGGTGGTCACGGCGCCGCTATAGGTCTTCTTGTCGGCGCTATTTTGAACATAAACCGGCTTATCGGTGGAGAAAGACTGGATGGCGTCCATTTGAATGTCAACGGAGCCAAGTGCATCGGTTTTCAGGGTAAGGACTTTACCATCGGATTTCACGATGGTCCCGGTGAGGTGGTCGCCATTTTTAAGAGTGACTTGATCGGCGTGGAGGAGGCAAGAGATGGCAAGAAGCAAGATGACTGACAGGCATTGACTACGCATAAAGATGGAAGTACTCCTGACGAATTGTGATTTATCGCGAAGCGGCGAAATGTGGTTGATTCCGGAGGTTACGATTCTCCGAATAAAGCATTATAGATGCCGCCGCCGAGGGCTCCGCCAATGATGGGTGCGACCCAGAAGAGCCAGAGCTGCGAGAGGGCCCATCCGGCGACGAAAAGAGCGGGGCCAGTGCTGCGAGCGGGGTTTACGGAGGTATTGGTGACGGGGATGCCGACGAGGTGAATCAATGTAAGGCAGAGGCCGATGGCGATGGGCGCGAAGCCTTTGGGCGCGCGGCTATCGGTCGAGCCCATGATGACAAAGATAAAGAACATGGTGAGAACGATTTCAGCCACCAGGCACGCGAGAAGAGAATAACCGCCGGGAGAGTGCTCACCGTAACCATTGGAGGCGAAGCCGGCGCTCACTTCGAATCCGGCCTTGCCGCTGGCGATGACGTATAAAACGCCGGCCGCGACAATTGCGCCGGCGACCTGGGCCGCAATGTAGGGCAGCAGGTCGGAGGCAGGGAAGCGCTTGCCCACGAACAGGCCAACCGAGACGGCTGGATTTAGATGGCCTCCGGAGATGTGGCCGATGGCGTAGCACATGGTAAGCACGGTCAGGCCGAAGGCTAGCGCGACGCCGGCAAAGCCAATGCCCAAAGAAGGAAACGCCGCGGCCAGCACGGCGCTGCCGCATCCACCGAATACCAGCCAGAAAGTTCCGAAAAATTCCGCCGCCGATCGTTTGCCAACGCCCATGATGCCCTCCAAGGTAGAGTTCAGACGAGAGTTGCCCAGTTCGTAATCCGGGACGGCCAAACTGTAGCAGTTCCGCAGGAAATAGCCAAGCAACTACTCTTTGGCGGAGGCAGAAACAACTTCGCTTTCTTGTCCTGGAGCCATTTGTGCCGCGCCTTCCTGGCCATGGAGCAGACCGACCAGCGCCTGATAGAGATGAGTGCGTGTTGCATAACGTTCGCTGGCGCGGGTGATGTAGCGCACATGGACTTCGATGCCATCGTTGGTGGGACGCAGATTGACCGCCGGCGCTGCCGACGCCGCGTGTACCTTGTAGTGGGTGGTCGCTTGCGACCATTCCGCCTCGGCGGCCCGCGCGTTTTTCGCGGTGGCCTCATTCACAAGCTTCTGAATGGCGCCAATGATGGGATAGGGATCCTGGGTGGAGGGGACGACGATTTGCAGTTCGTCCCAAAGCCATTGGCCGGTCGTGGAGAAATTAAAGAAGTGACCTTCAATGGCGAAACTATTGACGAAGGCAACTTTACGGCCAGTGGGATGGCCGGTATCAGTCCAGTTGCCGGTCTCCAGTAAAACCGTGCGCAACAAATTGATCTCGACGACTTCGCCGGCCACACCGTTGATTTCGACGTAATCGCCGACGCGCATGCCGTTGCGGCCCATGAGCACGAACCATCCAAAAAAGGCAACGATGAAGTCTTTCATGGCCACGGTGAGGCCCGCGCCGGCGAGACCGAGGATGGTCGGAGTCTGGCTAGGCGCGCCGAAAATTACGAAAGCGATGAAGAGCACGGCCACTGCTTGCAAGGCAAAGCGAATCACCACGCGAAGCGTATGTAAACGGGTACGCTCCCTGTGGGCATCGTTAAGGAAGCGATTCACCGCGACGTCCACCAGATACAAAACCAGACAGATGAGAATCATCAGCAGGAGGGAACGCAAAATGCCGTGCAGCGCCTGGATTTTGTGCGCAACCACAATTGCTGACCAACTGGCATAAATATCAGCGAGTTGCTGCTCATCTTGAATGCGTTTGTCGAAGTCGGCCAGGCTCCGCTGGTCTTCGCTGAAATGTTTGAGCGAGGTCAGAGCGTCGGTGGCGGCCCGCTTGGCCTCCGGCGTGGCGTTGGCGGCTTGGGTGAGCCCCGATGCTTTCTGTTTGGCGGCGTCGCGGGCGGTCTGCTCGCTCTGTACACTCCCCTCAAGGGCGTGATGCTTGGCGGTCAGCTTCTCAGCCTTGTCGAGAGCCGCCTGCCGGGCTTGGGCAAGCTGTATTTCACGGGCCTTGAGCGTGCTCCACGCCCGATACTGGGACAACAGATTCTGCGACTGATAATCGACGGCCGCCGCGTTGTCTGTTGTAAGGGCCACCGCACCTTGGGGAGCTGTATGTGAGGCCTCATGCGAGTCGAGCAGTTTCTGAATTTTTGCCTGGGGGTCGGCTCCCGCCCGCTGAAGATCCTCCTCGGCATCGTCTTGCTCGTCCTGGTCGAGTTCGAGTTGCGCTTTGGCGACATCAATCTGATCTTGAATTGAATCTTTGCGTTTATCGGCAGCGGAGGCCAGTTGCTTGGTGAGCTGCGCAATAAGATCCTGATCAGCCTTGACCGCTGCATCCGCTTTACTCTTCCGGGCAAAGAGTTCTTTATTCTCAGGTGTAGGAGGAGCCGGATGGGACGCGGCGTAGCTCAGCGCATCTTTGAACGCGAGGTCGACTTCGTGATCGGCGACCTTCTGGGCCTCATGATCCAACTGCTGCTGGTCAGGCGTGGACGCAATCGCCGCGAGTGCGCGAGCCGTATCCAGTGGTGATTCATCCACAGCAGGTGCGTGTACCGGCTTGCCGTTGGCTGGCTGAAGCTCGCTGGTTGTGGGCTCAGGTTGGTACGTGAGCCTCATGCCAACAACCGCGGCCAGGGCGAGAATCAGCAATGCAAGCGTGACCAACCACTGCCGGGTTTTCATCCAGCGTTCCATGGAGAGTTCGAGTTAATTATACGGTGGGCCGGTGGAAGCGCAGGGCGTACGTGCCATGCTGTGCAATATGTTTACGGCGCCCAATCGGCGATGAAAATGTTGGTTTCGTGCGGCGCTTTGGCATTGCGGTTCGAGGCCCAGACGAGTTTCTTACCATCGGGACTGAACATGGGGAAGCCGTCGAAGCCGTCGCTGTAGGTGATGCGCTCGAAGTTGGAGCCATCGAGATTAATGGCGTAAAGCTCGAAGTTGCCCATGCCGCCGGTTGCACCGACATTGGATGAAAAGATGATGCGCTTGCCATCGGGATAGAAAGACGGGGCGAAGCTGGCTGCGCCGAGATTGGTAATTTGGCGCTTGCCGCTGCCGTCGGCTTTCATAATCCAGATTTCGAGGGAAGTGGGGCGGATGAGATTTTGCTTGAGCAAGTCTTTGTATTCGGTGATTTCTTTGTCAGTCTTGGGATGATAAGCGCGATAGATGATCCATTTTCTGTCTGGAGAATAAAACGGGCCGCCGTCGTAGCCGAGTTCGTGGGTCAGTTGCTTGACGTGTTTGCCGTTTGCATCCATCGAGTAAATGTCGAGATCGCCGTTGCGGAGGGAAGTAAAGACAATCTTTTTGCCGTCTTCGGAGATGGTCGCTTCGGCGTCATAACCCGGTGTCGTTGTGAGTTGCCTGAGGTTTGTGCCGTCGGGATTCGCGGTAAAAATATCGTAGCCGGGATAAAGCGCCCAGACGTAGCCCTTCGAAAAATCGGGACGGGGCGGGCAATCGGGGCTGGCCAGATGGGTCGAAGAAAACAGAATCTTCTTCCCGTCAGGATAGAAATACGAGCACGTAGTGCGGCCTTTGCCAGTGGAGACCATCTTCTGGTCGCTACCGTCAATGTTCATGGTGAATATCTGATCGCACTTCACGTCGCCGTGAGAAGTCTGATAGATCAGTTGCTTGCCGTCGGCGGAGAAGTAGGCCTCGGCGTTCTGTCCGCCGAAGGTCAGTTGCTTCACGTTGCGCAGGTGAGTTTCCTGCGGCGTGGCGAGATTCGCTGAGTCGGAAGACTGGGCCAATGCGCACGCGCAGGCGATGAGCAAAGTGAGGATGAGTTTCATAGGATTTGAGGAGTGTAGCAGTTTTTAGTTATGCGGTTGCTCGTGAGAGCTTGTTTTTCAAATCGGCAGCAATCTGCTGGCCGTGGAAACGGCCGTTTTCGATAAAGATTTCGTTGGTGCGGGAGCCGGCGACGATGACGCCGGCGACGTAGATTCCCGGGACGTTGGATTCCAGCGTTTGCGGGTCGCATACGGGGCGCAACTGCTCGGAGGAAAGTTCTAATCCCATAGCGCGGAGAAAATCATAATCGGGGTGGTATCCGATCAGGGCAAAGACGAAATCGTTCTTGAGCCTGCGCTCGCCTTCGGGAGTCTGAATAATCACTTCATCGGGGGCGATTTCCATGACATTGGAGTTGAAGTATGCCTTGATCTCACCATTCTTGATGCGATTTTCAATGTCGGGAAGAATCCAATATTTGACATGATTGTGCATCCTGGCGCCGCGATGAATCAGCGTCACGCGGGAGCCGTGACGCCATAGATCGAGTGAAGCGATGGCAGCAGAGTTTTTGCCGCCGATTACGACAACGTCGTTATCAAAATAAGGATGCGGTTCGTGGTAGTAGTGCAGGACTTTAGGCAAATCTTCGCCGGGAATTCTCAGCTTGTTGGGGCGGTCGTAGTATCCGATGGCGACGATGAGCTTGCGAGTTTCGTAGTCATAGATGCGGCCGAGGCGGTCGGTAGTGGTTACGTGGAAGGCACCGTCGATTCCGGAAACTGCTTCCACTTTCTGATATTGCGCCACGGGCAGCTTATAGTGCTCGACCACTTTGCGGTAATACTCGAGCGCTTCGGGACGCGTTGGCTTCTGGTTCGCCGTGCTGAAGGGAATGTCTCCGATTTCGAGCAATTCGGGCGTCGTGAAAAACGTCATGTTCGCGGGATAGTTGAAGAGCGAATTGACCACGCAGCCTTTGTCCACGACGAGCACTTTGAACCCGGCTTTTTGCGCTTCGATGCCGCAAGCGAGACCGGTCGGCCCGGCGCCGATGATGAGCACGTCAATCTTCATGCCGCGCGCTGCCTGCAATTGGGGCAGGGGCAGCGTCTCGGGTAGGAGCTTGGTGGTCATGAAAGTAGGGGCGAAAAGAGAATGATTCTAGCATGGGGAATCGGCCTCATGGATTGGCAAGAACGTCCGACTATAATCTTTTGTTGCAATAGAACTAAGGAACATTAGGAAATCATGACTATTTCAAAGCAATCCGCAGTCCGCACTGAATCTGACAGCATGGGGAAGATTGAAGTCCCCGTGAATGTTTATTGGGGGGCGCAGACGCAGCGCTCGCTACATCACTTTGACATTGGGCGCGACACCATGCCGCCGGAGCTGATCCGGGCGTTTGGCATTCTCAAAAAAGCGTGCGCGCTGGTGAATCAGGATTTGGGCAAACTTCCCGCCGAAAAAGCGAAGCTGATTGTGCAAGCGGCGGACGAAGTGATTGCGGGCAAGCTGAACGACCAGTTTCCGCTGCGCATTTGGCAGACGGGCAGCGGCACGCAGACGAACATGAATGTGAACGAAGTCATCTCCAACCGGGCGATTGAGATTGCCGGCGGGGAAATGGGATCGAAGAAGCCGATTCATCCCAATGATGACGTGAATATGTCGCAGTCATCGAATGACACATTTCCCACGGCCATGCACATTGCGGCCGCCGAGCGGGTGAAGAACAAGCTGATTCCGGCGGTGAAGAGTGTGCATGATGCGATTGCGGCGAAGGCGAAAGAATTTAAAGACATCGTCAAGATTGGCCGAACGCATTTGCAGGATGCGGTGCCGCTGACGTTCGGTCAGGAATTTGGCGGATGGGCGAGCCTGCTGGAGCGCGACGTAAAGAGACTGGAACAAGCGCTGGACGGACTTTACGATTTGGCGATCGGTGGAACGGCGGTGGGTACGGGACTGAATGCGCATCCGGAATTTGCGGAGCGGGCAGCGACGAAAATTGCCGAGCTGACAGGCCTGCCGTTCCGGTCGCATCCGAATAAATTCGCCGCGTTGTCAGCTCATGATGAACTCATCTTCGCGCAGGGCGCGATGGAAACGCTGGCGGCATCATTCATGAAAATTTCCAACGATATTCGCTGGCTGGCTTCCGGGCCGCGCTGCGGGTTGGGTGAGCTTTCGATTCCGGAGAACGAACCGGGGTCGTCGATTATGCCGGGCAAGGTGAATCCGACGCAGTGCGAAGCCATGACCATGGTGTGCGCGCAGGTGCATGGCGCAACGGCGGCCATTGGATTCGCCGGGTCGCAGGGCAACTTCGAGCTCAACGTTTTCAAGCCGGTGATTATTTACAACTTTCTGCATTCGGTGACGCTGATCGCCGACGCCTGCCACGGCTATGTCGAGTTCATGATTAAAGGCATTGAAGTGGATCGCGCCAAGGTTGACTGGTACGTGAAGAATTCGCTGATGCTGGTGACGGCGCTGGCCCCGAAAGTGGGATACGACAAAGCGGCCAAGATCGCCCACACCGCACACGTGGATAAGACTGGCCTGCTCGAAGCCGCGCTCAAACTGGGATATCTCACGGAAGAGGAATTTCATCAGTTGGTGAAGCCGGAGAAGATGACGAAACCGTAAGCTCCGCGCAAGGTTCCTCGGCCCGCTGGTGAGAACGCGGGCCTTCGGAATGACAGTGGTTTAGTTATTCGGCGGTTGCTAGTTCTGCGGTTTCCTGTCTGTGAGCAACTTTCTTCGGTGTGGTCGTGATGGTAATCACGCTGACCAGAACTAACAACGTTCCCAGAAGAGTGCGGAGGCGGACGGGTTCGCCGCCGATGAAGTATCCGAGGGCGACGGCGACCACAGGATTGACGTAGGCGTAGGTGCCGACTTTGGTGGGCGATTCGTAATGCAGCAGCCAGACGTAGGCGGTAAAACCAATAATCGAGCCGAAAATGATCAGATAAATGAGCGCGAACCAGGCGTTGAAGGAAACGCTTTGCATGCGGAAGCCGGAGAACTCGCCGGTGACGGCGGTCAGGACGAAGAGCAGGGTTCCTCCGGTGAGCATTTGGGCGGCGGAACTCATGGGCTTGGATTCTGGCAAGGTGACACGCTTGGTATAGATGGAGGCGATGGACCAACTAAATGCCGCGAAGATAAGCGCGAAGGTTCCGGCGCGGTCAACGGGGGCTTGTCCAAGGCTGAAGGAACGATTCACGAGAACGGCCACCCCGAGAATTCCGATCAGCAAAGCGATGCCAAGGCGAAATGTAAGCTGCTGGGTACGGAGAATGATGATCTCCAGCAGAGTCATGAAGACGGGGATGCAAGCCAGCACAACCGCGGCGATGCCCGAAGGCACGCGCTGTTCGGCCCAGAAGAGGCAGCCGTAGTCGAGCACGAAGATGACTGCGCCGAGCAGAGTGGCTCCGGCCCATTGGCGCGGAGTGGGGTTGGGCGTGCCGGTGGCGCGAAGCCAGGCATAAAGAACGGCTCCGGCGGCGAAAAAGCGCAGTGCAGCGAGAAGAAACGGTGGGACTTCGTGAACGCCGACACGGATGGCGTAGAAAGTCGATCCCCAGACGAAGTAGATGATGCCGAAGGCCAGCAGGGTCTTCCAGGTTGCGGGTCGGTTCGCAGTCTGCATGGGATTCTCTTGTTGGCTCGCCCGGGGCAGTAGGTTCAAAGGAACACGGCCGCACGAAACCGGGGCAACAACGAGAATTAGATGGCAGCACCGAGGGATTCGAAGCAAAATCCTCGATGCGAAATTTTTATCGTCGCGATTACTGTCCGCTAACGATGCCGACAAGACCTAGTAAGCGTGACTCAGCGGTTTGAGGCTGCAGTCCTGCTTAACCAAGGCGAGGTTAAGGCCGCCCGTCGAAAACTCGGCGATCTGCACTCCTTGCCGCGTATCGATTTGAATCTTAAAGATGGAAGACTTGATCAACTTGCGCACCGTGTCTTCATCCATAGCAAGAAAATCGCCGTTGACCCAATCCCAATTTTTGTTGTAGTGAGTGTTGTCCACGCGGACCATCACTTTGAGGCGCGGGCGTCCACCAAAACTCTCGCGATTAGGAGGCGCGAGCCGGACATTGGGGCGAAAATCGCCGAGCTTTAACTTGCCTCCGACGCAAAACAGGATTATTTTCGGACGCGCTTCGGCACCGCGCAAGAAATTGTCGGCCTCAAGTTCGAAGCGGATGCGCTGCTTGCCCGTCATTTTTTCTTCAACGGCAGCGGTTTCGACCCACTTGCCGCCCGCGGGTTTGGTGGTATCGCTTGGCGCTGCTTGCGGAGGCGGAATGGGCGGAGGCGCATTCTGTGAAAACGCGGCGGACGAAACGAATCCAAGGCTGCAGATCAGGGATAGTAAAGCCAAGGCCAGACGGGGCATTCGCATATTATTTTTCACCTTGAACTTAAGAACACACATTTTCTCAAAAAGTTGTGTCGAGTTTGCACTTTGTGCACCGGTCTCAAGCTCGGGTCATTTTTCAGGGGTATAATAAAACGTTTTGTCTAACATCATTATGCAAAAAGCCATCCAGCACGAGCTTCGCTTGGCCGAGCGCATGTCGCGCCTAGGCACAGAAACCGCCTTTGAAGTCTTAAATAAAGCCCGCGCATTGGAGCGGCAAGGCAAGAACATCATCCATTTGGAGATCGGCGAACCTGATTTCGATACTCCCAAGAATGTTGTGGACGCCGGTGTAAAGGCGCTCCAGGGCGGATGGACCCATTACGGTCCCTCTGCGGGACTGCCGGAGCTGCGGCAAGCCATAGCGGAAGAAGTCAGCCGGACCCGCAAAGTTGAAGTAAAGAGCGAGGAAGTGGTGGTCGTCCCCGGCGGCAAGCCAATTATTTTCTTTGCGATATTGGCTTTAGCTGATGTGGGAGATGAAGTTATTTATCCGAATCCAGGCTTCCCGATTTACGAGTCGATGATCCATTATGTCGGCGCACGGGCCGTGCCTATTAAGCTTCGCGAGGAGCGCGATTTCGGGTTCGATGTTCAAGAACTGGCGTCCCTGATTACCGACCGCACGAAGCTGATAATTTTGAATTCACCGCACAACCCGACGGGTGGAGTGCTCGATCGCGCCCAAATTCGCGACATCGCCGAAGTCATAGGCGACCGCAACATCATGGTACTTTCGGATGAAATATATTCCCGACTGATTTTTGATGGCGAGCATTATTCCATCATGTCGGTACCGGGTTTCCAGGAGCGGACCATCCTGCTCGACGGCTTCTCCAAGACCTATGCTATGACCGGATGGCGCCTCGGCTATGGCGTTATGCGCGCGGACCTTGCCACCCACATTACGCGGTTGATGACCAACTCCAATTCCTGCACCGCGAGCTTCACCCAGATTGCGGGCGTTGAGGCTCTGCGCGGGAGCCAAAGTTCTGTCGATCAAATGCGAGAGGAGTTCCATCGCCGTCGAAATGTGGTTGTTGAACGCTTGAACCGCATCAAGGGATTTTCTTGCCGCATGCCGAGAGGCGCGTTTTACGTTTTCCCCAATATTACGAAAACCGGGTGGAAGTCGAAGAAGCTGGCCGATGCCATGCTCGAAGAAGCGGGAGTGGCTTGCCTTTCAGGGACAGCTTTCGGCGACTACGGCGAGGGCTACTTGCGGTTCAGCATCGCCAACTCGCTTGATAATCTCACCATCGCGCTTGACCGTGTGGATGAATGGACGCGCAAGAATTTGTAACTTCGATGCCTCGTGCCTTGAAATCTCCGAAAGCATCCCGGCCGGATATTCCCAACTACGGCATCAGCAAGAGCAGGAAGGGAATCTTGCCGTGGAAGTGGGCGGCAGACCGGTTAACCACGAGCAAGCAATATTGGGTCGTCACCGTGCGCTCCGAGGGCCGTCCGCACGTCATGCCAGTATGGGGCGTGTGGTTACAAAATGATTTTTACTTCAGCACCGGGCGGCAAACTCGCAAAGCGCGGAATCTCGCGAAGAATCCGCACTGCGTGATTTGTTCGGAGGACGCCGCGCAAGCGGTGATTGTGGAGGGTTCCGCGCGAGAACTGAAAGATACAAAGAAGTTTGCTGACGTCGTAAAGGTTTACAAGAAGAAATATAAGGTGGACATTGGGGCCATGGAATCGCCGGTTTATCAAGTCCGTCCGAAGACCATTTTTGGATTGTTTGAGAAGAAGTTTCCGACGACAGCTACACGCTGGAAATTTGATTCATAAGTTTTCATACAAAGCCCATGCCAAACAAATTTCGCATTTTTGCCACGTGTGATATCGGCGAGTCCATCGATCTTCTACGTAACCGCGGATATGAAGTTGAAGTCTATCCTCAGCCGGATGCGCCACCCAAGAGCCTGATCATCGATAAGGTAAAGTCTGGCATTGACGGACTGATTACCACGCTCCGCGACAAGATAGATGCGGAAGTTTTCGAGGCGGGCAAAGGGAAGCTGAAAGTTGTATCTCAGTTCGCCGTCGGATTCGACAACATCAACCGCGCCGACGCGAATAAATACAAGATTCCGTTTACAAATACGGCCGATGTTCTCACCGAAGCGACGGCGGAATTTGCCTTCTTCATTCTCGGCGATCTCGCCCGCAAGCTCTGGAGTGCGGAACACCTTACGCGCGAAAACAAATGGGGATACTGGCATCCGTACCTCCCATTTCTTGGTGATGAAATCACCGGGAAGACGATTGCCATTATCGGTACCGGCCGCATCGGCCTGGCCATGATCAAGAAGTGCGCCGGCTTCGATATGAACATTCTCTGCTATGACCCGGCATATCAGAATCACGATTACGTCAAAGCCATTCAGGAGACGATGGATCTGCGGCACGCTCGCGGTATTCAACGTGAAAAAACCTGGATCAAGTATGTTTCGCTGGACGACGCTCTTTCGCAAGCCGACTTCGTGAGCGTGCATGTGCCGCTGTTGCGCGAAGGCGAAAGCGACACTCCTACTTATCACCTTTTTAACGAAACTAATCTGCGCAAGATGAAGCCGACGGCGTTCTTGGTCAATACCTCGCGCGGGCCTGTCGTAGATGAAGCCGCACTCGCAAAGGCACTTCGTGAGAAGTGGATTGGGGGGGCGGCGCTGGATGTTTACGAGAAAGAGCCTTTGCCGGCCGATTCGCCCTTGCGAGATCCGGCCATCGAAGACCGTTGCCGCTTACTTCCGCATTTTGCCAGCGCGGGCAAGATTACTCGTCTTTCCAGCGATCCGAATAAAGGCATGGCTGGGCGTTGCGTGCAAGGCATGATTGATGTACTCGAAGGCAACTACGCCGGCGATTTGACCAAGATGCCTTACGTCGTGAACAAAGAGGCGTTCAGTAACTAGGCGTCGCGACCTTCTTTCGCGCATAACATTCTTGCTGTTATGCAATTCACTTCTTTTTACAACTTTTCCCGCTATCCGTCTCCTCCGGCTACCTGTCTAGCTCTTACGAATGCATTCCAAGGAGGCCACCAATGTTTGCCCAAAAAACTTTTAAGTTTGCCTTGTGCAGTGGGATCTTGATTTTAGGAGTATGGACTCTCTCCGCGTGCAACAAAACCAGCACAGCGGCAGCATCGGCGGACGGCGGGAAAATTCCCATCACCACCAAATCCGAGGAAGCGCGCAAAGAGTTCTTGCAGGGGCGAGATCTTGCCGATCGTTTGTTGGGGCACGAGTCACTCGTGCACTTTGATAAAGCCATTGCCCTCGACCCGGACTTCGCTACCGCGGAGTTGTACCGCGCCAATAGTTCTCCCACAGCTAAAGAATTTGCCGATTACTTGCAAAATGCGGTTAATCTGGCTGGAAAGGCTTCCGAAGGCGAAAGGCTGCAAATTCTGGCCGCACAAGCGGGCAATTCTGGAGATGCCCTCAAACAAAAGGAATATCTGGAGCAATGCGTGGCCACGTTTCCCGACGACGAACGCGCGCAATACGCGCTTGGCGCTTATTACTTTGCTGTGCAAGATATGGACAAGAGTATCGAACATCTCAAGCGCGCCACCGAAATCGCACCCGATTTCTCGCCCTCGTATAACTTAATCGGCTACGCTTACCGGCAACGCGAAGAATACGGAAATGCCGAGCAGGCGTTTCAGAAATATGCCCAACTGATTCCTAACGACCCGAATCCTTACGATTCGTACGCGGAGTTGCTGTTGAAAGAGGGACGCTTTGAGGATTCGCTGACACAATATCGCAAAGCTCTTGCAGTTGACCCGCACTTCGTGCCTTCACATTTCGGCATCGCTGGGGATTACATGTACATGAATCGTCCGAAGGACGCCAATGACGAACTGCAAATCATGGCCGATCAGGCTCGGAACGACGGCGAATTAAGGACTGCATACTTCGGAATGGCGGTTGTCGCGTCCGATAGCGGAAAGTACAGCGATGCGGTCAAGGCAATTGAAAAAGAGTACGCAGTGGCCCAGAAAACGAATGACGACGTATCCATGTCGGCGGATCTTCAAGCGGAAGGGAATATCCAACTTGCCAGACAGGATTATGCTGCTGCCGCGGCGGCCTTCGAACGCTCTTTTCAGATTCTCGACAATTCGAGCCAGCCACAGACGATCAAAGATAACGCCGCGTTACAGCATCATTTCAACCAGGCGGAGGTCGCGATTGGCAAAGCAGACTTGGCGGCCGCTCGAATGCATGCAGAGGAATTCCGCAAAGGTGCGGCGGCGCTAAACAATCCATTCCAGCTAAAGCAGTCGCATGAAATTACGGGACGCATTGCCCTAGCTGCCAAGGACTATTCAACCGCCATATCCGAATTGCACCAGGCGAACTTACAGAATCCCTATAACTTGTATCGGCTGGGAGAGGCGTATCAAGGCCAGGGTGATAGAGCGAAGTCGCAGGAGTATTTTGCTGAGGCGAAATCGTTCAACCCTTTACCGGGATTGAATTACGCATTCATTCGCAGGAAGTTAACTGGGCAAGCGCAGGGGGCTTAAGAGAAATCGGGGCGGGAGGAGTGCCCGCCCCATACGTTAGTCGGAAACGCTATGCTCTTCGCTGCTTTGTGCGCGGAGAATACGCTCGATTGAGTACGGGGCACGCCGCGTCGGCTCGTGATAGTGCCTTACCTGCATTTCGCCGAGAAGTCCGACTGCCAGAAGATTCAATCCGGCCAGCAGCAGGACTGCGGCGAAAATCATCAACGGGCCATGCGCCGTCATCACCGACGCATTATGCAAGAATTTTTCAATTAGCAACCACCCAGTGACGCCCGTCCCGGCAAGAATGCTAAGCATCCCTACTGTGCCAAAAAAATGCAACGGCCGCGAGAGGTAACGCAGGAGGAAGCGAATCGTAATCAGGTCAAAGAATACCCTGAACGTCCGCGAGATTCCGTAATGCGAAACGCCGCGCTCACGATTTACGTTGCGAATGGGCACTTCACAGATCGAAGCTCCATGCCATGACGCCAGAGCGGGAATGAAGCGGTGCAGTTCACCGTAGAGCGGTACCTGCTCGAGAATTTCGCGACGGTAGGCCTTGAAAGTCGTGCCGAAATCGTGAATATCAACGCCGCTCAATTTCGCCATCAACCAGTTTGCGCAACGGGAGGGGAAGCGTCGCAGCCAATAGTTGTCAATGCGAACTTTGCGCCATCCGCTCACGATGTCGTAACCTTCGGCGATCTTCTCGAGAAAGATAGGAATGTCGGCCGGGTCATGCTGTAAATCACCGTCCATCGCGATGATGTATTCGCCACGGGCATGATCGAAGCCCGCTGCAAGAGCAGAAGTCTGCCCGAAGTTACGGCGCAGACGAACCACCGTCACGCGGCTATCGATGGCCGCTATTTCGCGGAGAAGATTGAAGGTATGGTCGCGTGAACCGTCGTCGACGAGCACAATTTCAAATGTTTCGCCATTCGTCTCCATGACGGCCTTGAGGCGGTCGTAGAGGTCGGGGACGTTTTCCTGCTCATTATGCAGGGGGACGACGATGGAGCATTTTGGGGTCAAGACAATAGTATAAGCCGTCCCCACTCCTTATGAACAGACCTTTGGTCCGAAACCCAAAGAGTAACGGTTACCTTGGAGTGTGAAAGGTGCGGCGGTTCCTACGGCTTACCGAACACAACCTGAGTTAGCGGCAAGTCTTCACGCAAAAATCCCGTGGGATGCGCATAAGTCACATATTCAGTTTGCCCGTTATTCTGGGCGAATTCGACATGTGCTTGCCCGGTATAGTTGACGCTGCCTTGATACGGCTTTTCGCCTTTGAATAGAAGTTGCCCCTGCGACCACGGACCCCATGGCGTGTAGGAAACCATGTAATACATGTCGTTGTTGAGCGCCGGATTATAAATATTCATATACACGCCAAGATAGGCGTTGTAAAAAACAACATTGGCGGCGGCCCCGCCTTGGAAGATCGTCACCGCATCCGCGGGACTCGTCGACCATACGCCATTGCCCGCGTAATAAGTCCACTTGGTGATGTCGAGCGCATCTGCCAGCGGCACTTGCGCGACTTGACAATTGTCCACCAGAAATCCTCCGACGCACCCGTACGAATATAGGATGTCATCGACCACCAGCGCGCCTGAATTAAATTGCTCATCTGCGCGCCCCCACATTAAGGTGGGAGTCTTGCTTCCGGGTCTTTCGATAGGGCGCGTAATGCCTTGACCCGGCGTATACACCGCGATTCCTCCGCCAACAGTGTCCCAACCCTGCATGCCCGGAACACCGCGGTATAGTTCGTAGTAGTAAAAGAGCGTACGGTTACGAGCCGGGTCATCGACCACGGGGCCATCCCACATAGCGAACTCGGCCCCACAGGGTTTTGCTGTGCAGTGGTTCTTGTCGTGCTCGTAGTTGTATTTAGCCTCCCACGGAAGATAGGGGAGGAATTCGGCAGGCGCGCCGGTGCTGTCAAGCAGATCGTGATTTAAATCGATTCCCTTGGATGCGTCCAGATTTGAAGTCCAGGATAGGGAATTGTCATCCCAGAAGTTTCCCAGAATACCGGGCACGGACATCGGTGTATCGCCGAACGTCCACACCGATCTGCCTTCGATAAGAGCGCTAAACGTACCGTCGCGGCCGTAGATAACAGGATTCTGTTGCACTGCGCCCAAAGAGGTAACGGAAATTACCTTTGGCAGAGGTGGCACGCCGACGGGATTTGCCGCGAGGGCCGTAATCCCCAATAGCAAATTGACAAGAATTGCTTGAACATAACGTGCGGGAAGGGTCATCGAGCAGCTCCAGGAGTCAAAAAGAGAGTCAAAGCAAGACTTGTAACAAATCTAGCATGCAACGCCCGTGCTACCTGGATTTTTTATGCAAACGCAGGGTGGAAAAAAGTCTCTATCTAGCTACAGCCGGTCGGTGCGGACAAAGATTTTACATCCTTGTCGCCTATCCCCTTCTCTGCCACGCAGTCCAACACACTCAAGAACAAAGTTAGGAACTTAGGTGCGGTGATTTACGTACTTTAACAAGACGGACGCCGGGGACTTGAGACCACCCGAAGCGGCCGGTTATACGCCCCACGCCGTCCTCCCCGGTGGCGTGGGGCAGCAATTATGCGAAGCTTAATTGAAATCGTTCATCAGTCGTTGGCCACACTGTGGGCGCATAAACTGCGCTCATTCTTGACCATGTTCGGCATTGCCTGGGGGGTGGGCTCACTTTTACTGCTTGTGGGCTTGGGTGAGGGCTTCCGCAGCGGTCAGGCCAAACAGCTCGCGAATCTCGGCCAAGATATTATGTTTACATTTCCGGGCCGCATTCCCGCGGTCGCCGGCAGTTCGCTTTCCGGCCAAACCTATTACTTTACCTACGACGACTACCTGGCCATTCGCGATGAAGCACACACGCTGCGCGCAATTTCGCCCGTATTAAATCGGGAAGACATCCGCGCGGTGAGCGATTACGGTTCAACCAACGGGCAAGTGTTTGGCGTTGCACCGTCCTACAATCAGATTCGGAATGTGCCCGTGGGGCCAGGCCGCTGGTTCGACGATGAAGACAACACACAAACAAGGCGAGTTGCGGTCGTCGGATGGGAGCTTCTGAAGAACGTCTTTCCCGGCCGGCCGGCAGTTGGCTCGACGATTCTCTTGAACGATATTCGCTTTGACGTTATTGGCGTGCTCTCCAAGGTGGGGCAGGATGGCAACAACGGTACGAATGCACGGATTTTCATTCCCATTGAGACCATGCGTAGTCTATTTCGCTTGAAGCAGGACAGTGCCGAGAATGCCATCAGCTTTCTGAACTATCGTCCGCACAATAAGGACGAGCATCTCGCGGCTGTTCAGGAAGTTCATCAAATCATCGCCCGCCGACACAATTTTGACCCCAAGCTCGAAGATGCGTTCGAGGACTGGGACACCATCGAAAACTCGAAACGCGTGGATAAGATTTTTGACGCGATGGATTACTTTCTGGGAGTGGTTGGTTTGGTGACTTTGGGTCTAGGTGCGATCGGCATCGTCAACATCATGCTCGTTTCTGTAACCGAGCGCACGCGTGAAATTGGATTACGCAAGGCTCTGGGCGCGACTCATCGCAATATACTGACCCAGTTTTTTGTCGAGGGCATGTTCTTAACGCTTTTTAGCGGTGGGATTGGGTTGTTTCTCGCCAGCGGTTTCATGACCCTGCTCGGGATGCTGCCTTCGCCGGAAGGGTTTGATACTCCGCAGCTCGTGCCTTCATCCGCTGCGATAGCGATTCTCTCGCTCGCCATCGCGGGTATAGGTGCAGGGCTTTATCCAGCGCGGCAGGCTGCGCTTATGGCCCCGGTTGACGCGTTAAGGCAGGAATAACTATGGTTCGCGATCTTGGAGTTCAGGCCTACGAAGCGCTTCGGCATAACAAGCGGCGCTCTGCTCTAACGATGCTTGGCATGGCGTGGGGGATCGCCACGGTTGTCCTCTTGCTGGCGTACGGCGCTGGTTTCGAGCGCGGCCTGTGGGCGGCCTTCCGCTCTTTTGGCACGAACTTGGTTTTTGTATTTCCTGGGCGCACGTCGTTGCAGGCAGGCGGCACCAAAGCCGGCAGCGAAGTGAAGCTCACCATCAACGATATGGAGTACATCCGGAACGAAGTGCCCCTCCTGAAACAACTTTCGCCGGAAGTGGCAAAACAGAACAGTAGCGTGAGCTACGGAACGCGTAGCGGGCTTTATGCGGTGAGCGGAGTCTATGCGAACTATCCGCGGATGCGAAAAATGGAATTTGCCGAGGGGAGCTCATTCAGCGAAGCGGACGATTACACGCACACCCGAGTCGCATTCATCGGTGCCGACATCAAGAAAAAGCTCTTTTCAGGACAAAACGCGATAGGCGAGAGCATTCGTCTTGATGGCATCTCCTACCAAATCGTGGGAGTTCTCAAGCACGTCATCAATAACAGCGATGACAACCTGAACACGCATATCTATGTGCCTTATAGCGCCATGCACGATCTCGCCGATACTTATTACTTGAGCGCGATCGTGATGGAGTACGAAGGTGACCACGCAAAAGTCGTCAAGGCCATTCGCGATTCCATGGCGTTCCATCACGGTTTCAATCCAAAGGATGACCGCGCGGTGTTTGTCTTCGACGTGTTTGCCGACCTGGCGGACCTCAATGTAATTACGACGGGCATCAAGATTCTGTTGGGATTTATTGGCTTGCTCACGCTTGGCATTGGGGGTGTCGGCCTGATGAACATCATGCTGGTATCGGTGACTCAGCGTACGCGAGAGATTGGCGTAGAAAAAGCTTTGGGCGCCCATCGCTGGCATATTCTTTTTCAATTCCTGGCAGAAGCGCTGGTAATCACCGCACTCGGCGGATTGCTCGGGGTAATTTTGGCCTATTTTGTGTCGTGGACGGTCGGCTCGCTCACCTTGTGGAGCGCCTTCGAAGAAAACGCCAGCGAGGGTGACATTCACCTCATTATTGATAGCGCGACGCTTATCTGGTCCACGGCCATACTCAGCGTCGTGGGAATCGTGAGCGGAATGCTGCCTGCGATTAAAGCAGCCCGGCTGGATCCGATTGAGGCTTTGCGCTACGAATAACGCAACGGTGAGAAAGCGGTAAGCCCAATTTCAGGCGTCGCGCCTGAAATCAGCTGCGCCATCATCCGTGCCGTCGCAGGCGCCAGCAAGATTCCATCACGGAAATGGCCCGTCGCCAGGAAATATCCGCGAGTCTCCGTTTCTCCCATAAGCGGTAGCGCATCTGGCGTCGCTGGCCGAAGGCCGGCCCACGAATCGTGAATTCGCGCATCGCGTAACATTGGCGCAAGCGAAATTGCACGATCTCGAAGCTGCTGAATGCTATCCACGTCGGTTCGTTTGTCAAAACCTGCTTCTTCAAAGGTCGAACCGATAACAACGCGCCCGTCTGTTCGAGGTACCAGATAGACGCCCGGCGAACGAACGACGTGCTGCAAAGTAGGCTTGCCAGTTAGACACAACATTTGTCCCTTAATAGGGCGCACTGGGAAGTGGTGGGGCGGGATTGCGCCCGCCCACGCCCCGGCGCAATTTACGACGACTGGCGCGTTGTAACTGGTCTTTGTCGTTTTTACGCCGATAACTTCCTTGTTGGCGAGCAGAACATCTGTCACTTCCGCCCCAGATGAAATATCTACGTTGCGGCTCCGGCACGCATTCCACACCGCCGATGTCAGAACGCGCGGATCGACACTTCGTTCACGACGAAAACACGCTTCACCTTCACTAGGGGAAAGAGCAGGTTCCAGCGCGGAGAGCTGCTCGTGAGGTAGGGCTTCGCCATCGCAGTCGGGATCGTCCGGATCGAAGAAGATGATGGTTCCCTGATCGCGCAGGTCAACATGCAGGTGACTTTCATCCTCGATTTCGCGCACAAATTCGGGATACATGCCGGCGCTCGCCGTCGCGAGCGGCCGAAGCTGCGGGGGAATTTCATCCGAGTCCGCCAACATACCCGCGGCTGCGTGAGACGCTTCGTGCCCTGGCTGGCCGCGCTCAAGAACCAGAACCCGCAACTGGTTCTTATTTAATTCGCGCGCCAGCGACAAGCCGATAATGCCACCGCCCACAATGATTACATCCCAGGTTTTCACCTTGTGATTGTAAAAGAGTATTAGTTACTTTGAGACACTCACTTCCGTTTCGCCCAAGTAAGAACACAAGAAACTTATAATCCAGCGAGACAACTGTCTTGCGCTTTGTTCGTTAACTATGTCGCCCGCAAAGAATAAAGCTAACGCCAACGTCTGGATTTACAATCCGGCGCTTGATCTCATCGTCGGTTGCGGCGCTTGGTCTGCCCCGTTGCTTCTTATCACTTACTATGCAGCTGGCTCCAGCATGTTGGCGTGGTCTGTAGGTTTTTACGCGCTAGCATTGTTCTTCAATTTTCCGCACTACATGGCGACGATCTATCGCGCCTACCATACGCGCGAGGATTTCGAAAAATATCAGATATTCACAGTACACATCACCTTCTTGCTTCTGCTGACGCTGGTGCTCTCCCATTTTTGGTTTAAGGCGCTGCCGTGGATATTTACCATCTATTTGACCTGGAGCCCATGGCACTATAGCGGACAAAACTACGGTTTGTTCTCTATGTTCACACGACGCGCGGGTGCGACGCCGACCGATTGGGAGCGCCGTTGTTTGCACGCGACCTTCTTCTTGTCATATCTCGTGCTGTTTGTGAATTTCCACACCGGAGTTTCGCAGGATCCGCTCTTTATTTCGTTGGGTATTCCGGCACATGTGGGCGACGTCCTGGTTGGTGCGCTGGGGGCCGCATTTCTTGGCTGTGCCGTTTATGGACTGCGCCGTTTACCCAGTCAAGTTGGTTGGCGCCCTCTGCTTCCGGCTCTGACTCTGTTTTCCACTCAATTTCTCTGGTTCTTGCTGCCGACGGCGTTGTCATTGGCGGAACGGCTGCAAGTTCCGCAATCGCGGTACAGCACTGGTGTCCTCGCGATTATGCATTCGGCGCAATATCTATGGATCACTAGTTACTACGCGAAACGCGAGGCCCAGGCCAAGGCAGAGACGAACTGGCGGCCCTGGGCATACTTCGCGATTCTGGTGGCTGGAGGGATTGCATTATTCATCCCGGGACCCTGGCTGGCGAGCAAACTGTTTCATTACGACTTCACCTCCAGTTTTTTGATTTTCACGGCGCTGGTGAATATTCACCACTTCATTTTGGATGGCGCGATTTGGAAGCTGCGTGACAGCAGCATTGCATCGCTTCTGTTAAATACCAAAACCGGCCTTACGAATGCGCGCGCTGGAGCGATGAATGGCGCGCGTTGGATCATCGGTCCTTCATTCGGCGCGCGCACTCTGCGTGTTGCAACTGTGTGTGCATTGTTTGCACTGGCTAGCATCGATCAAGCGCGCTACTTTCTCGCCGCACACCGGGAAAATCTTAATGACCTTGAGATCGCAGCAAAGCTCAACCGCTATGACAGCTCCCTCGAAGCGCATATAGCCGACCAGGAATTGGCATCTGGAGATCAGGATGCGGCCGTATCTGCATGGCGTCAGGCTGTGCAGGCAAATCCGGCGGATGCGGCGCAGCGGGACCAATTACTCACTTTTCTCATTCAGCATCAAAGAATTGAAGATGCTTATGCGGTCACATCCCTGTGCTTGAAGCGAACGCCATCGGATGCAAATCTGCTCGTCAACCATGGCATCTTAGCTGTGCAACTTCATCATTACGATGTAGCTCTCAAGAGTTGGAAGCGTGCGCTTTCCATTGCCCCGTCGCACACCGAGGCCCTCCTCTACGTGGCGCAGGAACTGCAACGCGAGAACAAATTCGAACCGGCCATACCTTACTACATAACTTACTTGCAAAAGGTGGCAAAAATGCAGCCGTCCGATCGCCCGCCTGTGAGTAGCATCACCACGGTCGTGTTGCAACTGGCGGATTGCCAGACGAGCATGCATCAGTTGCGCGACGCAGAAGAGAGCTACAAGGTCGCCGAAAAAATGGCAGCCGCCAACAATGAGAAGAAACTCGACAGCTTTGCCAGTGTGAACCTGGCGTCGTTGGAGGCAAATGAAGGACGGACCGCCGAGGCCTTGCCGCTTTACCAGAAAGCTTTGAGAATTGATGCGGGGTTGGATGACCGGAGGGCGGAAGCGCTCGACTGGTACAACTACGCCATCCTTTTGAAACACGCCGGATTTCCAGCGCGCTTGGTATATGCATCCTTGGAAAAGTCGAAGTCGTTAGCCGGAACTGACACAAGCGGCGATCAGCTTGCCAGAATCGTGACGGCCCAGCAAGAGGAAGCCGCCGTGCTCCCCAAACAAGATGCGGGCGTGCGTAAGAACCCCGATCCCGCAATCACAGAGGCTCTTGCGGCGGCGCCCGCAAAGTAAATTTCAGCCCTGCAGCCGGTTCAAATACTCAACAATCTCAGGTTGACCCCACTCCACTGCACCTATGAATTTCCTACGTACGATGCCGTTGCGATCGATGATATAGGTTTCAGGATATTTGAACGTACCGTACAAAATACTGCTGTGCTTGGATTGATCGCGCACGGTAATGAAATCCACCTTGTGGTCCTTGAGGAATTGGTGGTAGGCGCCGTCGTCATCGTCGATGCTGACGCCCAAAACTATGACTCCCTTACCTTTATAGTGTTCCTGCAATTGTTCGAGCGAGGGTATCTCTTCGACGCAAGGCGGGCACCACGTGGCCCAAAAATTCAAGACGACAATCTGACCGCGCAGGTCGCGCAGTGTGACTTTGCGGTCGGCGTCCTGCACAGTGAAATCTGGTGCCATTGAGCCGATGTGGGGAGGCCGCGATCCGCTGTAGCACGCGCTGAGAAATGTAAGCAGGATGAGCAGGCAGAACGAGCGTCTCACCTAGCTATAATACAGAATGTGGCTACGGATGCGGCAATCATAGTTCCTGAAATTTCTGTCATTGTCCCCGCCCGCAATGAAGAAGCCAGCCTTGGCGCCTGTTTGCAATCGATTCTTGCTCAGGACGGCGTGTGCTTTGAAGTAATCGTCGTCGACGATGGATCAACCGACCGCACTCACGAGATTGCCGAATCATTTGCCGGGGTTCGTACGATTAAGCCCGCCTCCTTGCCATCCGGCTGGAGCGGGAAGAATAATGCGCTTTGCGCGGGAGCGTCCGCCGCGACCGGTGAGTGGCTGCTGTTCACCGATGCGGATACGATCCATTTACTCGGTTCGCTGGCGCGCAGCCTGGCAGAAGCGAAGCAGCGCCATGTCGATTTCCTCTCTTATTCGCCGAAGCAGGAAGTGCATGGTTTTTGGGAAAAAGCCATCATGGCTGTCATTTTTGCGGAGCTTGCGGCGACCTACCGCCCGCAAGCAGTGAGCGATCCGAATTCGCCAGTGGCCGCTGCCAACGGGCAATATATTCTGGTGACGCGATCAGCTTATGTCGCTGTAGGCGGCCACGCGGCCGTGGCGACCAGTTTGCTTGAAGATGTTGCTCTTGCTCGCGCAATGAAGCAGTCGGGTCGCGGCGTATTTTTTCGCTACGGCGGCGATATCGTTCGTACCCGTATGTATCGCAGCTTTTCGCAGTTACGCGAAGGCTGGAGCAAGAACCTTGCCCTTTTGTTTCGGTCGCCGCTGCGGCTCGCCTGGCTGCGATTTATTGAGTTTGCTTGGATCATCGCCAGCGCCGCTTTCGGCATAGCCGCAGCTTTCTCAGGCCGCGCGGGGTGGGCGCTATGGTTCGCCGCTTTGGCAATCGTCTTCGAAGCTTTTCTCTTAAAGAGAATCCGCAAGGCCCATTTTTCATGGGATGCAACCGGATTTTCGTTGCTTGGACTGCCCTTGTTTTCATACCTGCTCGTGCGCTCTTGGTTTTTCTACAAACGTGGCCACGTGAGATGGAAGGGCCGAAACTACAATCCTCGAGAAAAGCCGGCCGAGCCATCCACTGTTTCTTCTATTCCGGTTGAACAACCATGAAAAAAGGAAGATTGCTTTGGTTTACTTGACCCGTAAGGCAGAATTCGCAGCATCGCACTACTACCACAATCCGAAATTCAGCCCGGAAGAAGACCGGCGGATTTTCGGAAAATGCAACAATCCGCATGGCCACGGGCATAACTACACACTGGAAGTGACGGTGAAGGGCGAAGTCAATCCAGAAACTGGTTTCGTGGTCGATTTGAAGGATCTGAAAGATACGATGAGCCGAGAAGTATTGGATGCTATGGATCATCGTTTCCTAAACAAAGAAGTGCCTGAGTTTTTAACGCTTATTCCGACCACGGAAAATCTGGCGATTGTCATCTGGCAGCGGCTTGCACCGAAATTGAAAGCCGCGCAGCTGCACCGGGTGCGGGTCTATGAGACCCCGGATTTGTTTGCCGATTTCTACGGAGAAGAATGAAAGCATATCTGACGAGGCGTTACATGTTTTCCGCTTCCCACCGTCTCCACAATGATTCCATGTCCGCGCAGGAGAATCGCGAGATCTATGGCAAGTGCAACAACCCGCATGGACATGGTCACAATTACATGTTGGAAGTAACGGTAAGCGGTCAGGTCGCGGAGAACACTGGAATGGTTTGCAATCTCGCCGACCTTGACGGCTTTGTGCAGCGCGAAATCATCGAGTCTTTCGACTTGCAGAACTTGAATGTGTTGCCCGCATTTGCCCGAACGATACCGACTACAGAACACCTATGTGTTGCGATTTTCGAGATTTTGCGACGTGGTTATCATCAGGCGCATCTAGAGAAGGTGCGCATTGAAGAAACAATGATGAATTCGTTCGAATATGCCGGCGGCGAAGAAATTTGCTGTTAAGGACAGGAGCCCAGGATGGCGATAACTTCTGAAATGCCAGCGTTAACCAGTGCGAGCTTTGAGGAGATCGTCCGCGAAATGCTGGTACGGGTAGGCGAAGACCCCGAGCGCGAGGGGTTGGTGCGGACGCCGGAGCGTGTCCATAAAGCCCTGGAGCATCTCACCCGCGGCTATAAGGAAGATCCGGAAGCCATGCTGCAAAAAGCGCTCTTTAGCGTCACCTATGACGAAATGGTGATCGTGAAAGACGTTGAGATGTTCAGCCTGTGCGAGCATCACATGCTTCCGTTCTTCGGCAAAGTGCATGTCGCGTACATACCGAACGGCAAAGTCATCGGACTTAGCAAAATTCCACGGTTGATTGAGATTTTCTCCCGCCGCCTCCAAATTCAGGAACGCCTGACCACACAGATCGCTGAAACGATCCAACAGGCGATCCAACCGCAGGGTGTGGGTGTGGTCATCGAAGCGCGCCATCTATGCATGATGATGCGCGGGGTTGAGAAGCAACATTCCGCGACGGTGACGTCCTCGATGCTGGGCTGCTTCCGTGAGGAGCAAGAGACCCGCAGTGAGTTTCTCTCGCTGATACATAACCGGCAAAACGGAGTTTAGCCTGCGCAATCCTCCCAATCGGGTATGCTTGCAGAATCATGCCTGCGAATCGCTCCAAGCTCTTTCAGGGTAAAACTGCGCTCGTAACCGGCGCGACTCGCGGCATTGGCCTGGCTATTGCCCATGCCCTCGCCACAGAGGGCTGTGGCATCATCCTTACTGCGCGCAATCAGCAGTCTCTAAATAAAGCGGCGCGCGAGCTTTCCAAATACAAGACAAATTTACTGCCGATGACCTGCGATGTGCGCATTCCGATGGCGGTTGAATCACTGTTTGCGGTGGTGCGTGGACATACAGATCGCCTAGACATTTTGGTGAATAACGCGGGCGCGGCGCACGCGAGGCTCGATGTTGCCCAACTACCTTATGCCGCATGGCGTGAGGTCATTGAAACAAATTTGAGCGGCATGTTCTTGATGACTCAAGCAGCGCTACCGCTTATGCGGGATGGCGGAGTGATCGTAAACAATTTATCGAGTGCGGCAAAGCAGCCGTTCGCGGGATCGGCAGGCTATGTCGCGTCAAAGCACGGTGCGCTCGGATTTACCAATACTCTGCGGGAAGAATTGCGTCCGCGCGGCATTCGGGTTATGGCATTGCTGCCCGGTGCCACAGACACCGATATTTGGAATGCCTTTTGGGCAGACGCACCCCGTCAAAAAATGATGTCGCCAGAAAGCGTGGCGCAGGCCGTTATCGATGCCATCAAGCTTCCGGCGAATACCTCGGTGGATGAATTGGTGATCAGGCCGAGCGTGGGAACGCTGTAAAAATCGAGCGGACGAGGGCGTCCGCCCTGCGTGAACTTGCTAAAATGCGTCGATCCCGGTAATCCTCGACCCAATAATTAGCGTGTGAATGTCCTGCGTACCTTCGTACGTCTTCACCGATTCCAGATTCATCATGTGGCGCATAATCGGGTAATCGTCGGCCACGCCGTTTGCGCCGAGAATGTCGCGGGACAGTCGAGCGCATTCCAGCGCCATCCAAACGTTATTTCGTTTTGCCATCGAGATGTGGTAATGCTCGGCCTTGCCTGCATCTTTTAATTTGCCAACCTGCAAGCACAGTAGTTGTGCTTTCGTAATTTCAGTAATCATCCAGGCCAGCTTTTCCTGAACCATTTGGTGCGAAGCGATAGGCTGATCACGGAATTGCTTGCGCAGCAGTGAATATTGCAGTGCGCAGTAATAACATGCCATCGCGGCTCCAATCGCTCCCCACGAAATGCCGTAACGCGCTTGGTTCAGGCACATCAACGGCGACTTCAAGCCACTCGAGCCCGGTAGCAGGTTTGCCTCAGGGATGTGCACATCCTGCAAGGACAAGCCCGACGTGACCGACGCCCGCAGAGACCATTTGCCATGAATGTCTTCCGCCTTAAACCCTTTTCGATCCGTCTCGACTAGGAATCCGCGAATTTTGTTGTCTTCGTTTTCGACTTTCGCCCAGATGACGGCGACATCGGCGATCGAACCCGAGGTGATCCACATCTTTTCGCCGTTGAGGACATACTCATTGCCAACTTTACGGGCGCGGGTGCGCATTCCGCCGGGGTTCGAGCCAAAATCAGGCTCTGTAAGGCCGAAGCAGCCTAACTTATCCCCTTGTTGCATGGCCGGGAGCCATTTTTGCTTCTGTTCTTCGCTGCCGAAAGCATAAATGGGATACATGACCAACGCTGATTGCACGCTTACAAAGCTGCGCACACCGGAGTCGCCTCGTTCGAGTTCCTGCGTGACCAGGCCATATTCGACATTCGACATACCTGCGCAGCCATAGCCCTTCAGGCTGGCCCCAAAGAAACCCATTTCCGCCATAGGTTTGACCAGTTCGCGAGGAAAACGCCCGGCACGATTGCACTCCTCGATGATGGGGATGAGGTTGTCTTCGATGAACTTGCGGGCGGTGTCGCGAACCAGCCGCTCATCGTCGTTGAGCATCGCGTCGAATCCTATGTAGTCTACGTTCTTGAATTTAATGGCCATGATTTCTCGTTTCTTTTTTGCGCTGCGGCCCCAATCTCTGGCTTTTGCAGACTTATGAAGGGAACCTTCCAACCTAGCAAACGGTTATAAGGCAGTCAAACGTCCTAAAGTTCGACGGTTGTAATATTTCGACGCAATTTGTGACGGAAACTCTAGCGCCTGCCACCTGAGTTGAGTATTCTGAAATTCATGTCAGAGATTTCGCTGACCGACCTGTTGGGCATGCCCGTGGTTGACGCTACCGGGATACGCCGCGGACGTGTGCGCGAACTGGCCATGATTCCCCACGACGACACTCTGCACGTAGCCTCATTGATCGTTCGCACCAAGACGGGCGATCGGACGCTGCCGTTTACGTCGTTGGCTTCGATTAATGGCGAGGTCCAAACCAACTCAGCGGAAAGTGCATGGCCGCTTTCCGGCGACGCCGAAGGTTTGTTCCTGCTGGAGCGTGACTTGCTGGACCAGCAGATCATCGACGTGCACGGACGAAAAGTCGTCCGTGTGAACGATGTTGACCTTTATCGAGAGTTGGGTCAGGGGCACATCTCCCTGAAAGTAGCGTCCGTGGATGTCGGACCGCGCGGTGCAATCAGGCGGTTGTTGAAGGGCGTGGTCCCGATGTCCGCGCTGCGCAAACTACTATTGCAGATCCCCCAACGCCCGATTCCGTGGGAGTTTGTCGATCTTGTTGAGACCGACCCCGCGCGGCGGGTGAAGCTCAAAATTTCTCTCGAGCGTTTATCCAAGTTGCATCCGGCTGATATTGCGGACATTGTCGAAGACTTGCCTCCGGATGAGCGCGAAGCTGTCTTCGAAACCCTCAACGAGGAAGTCGCTGCGGAGACTCTCGAGGAGATGGACCCCAAAGTCCAGAAATCCATTGTTGAATCATTAGATTCCGATCGCGCGGCTGAGATCGTCGAGGAGATGGATCCTGATGCCGCGGCCGATTTGCTTGGCGACCTGACCGAAGACCACACATCGCAGATTTTGCAGGAAATGGCGCCTGCCGATCGCAAGGAGATAACAGAACTCCTGGAATACGGCGAAAACACCGCCGCCGGCCGCATGAATACTGAATTTGTGGCTCTGGGCATTAACGCCTCTGCCCAGGACGCGATCGAGACCTTGCGCCATTACGAAGGCGGGGTTGAAACCTTAAGCACGATCTACATTGTTGATTCTCAAGGCACGTTGGTTGGGGCGGTTCCGTTGGCAAAATTAGTTCTGGCCACTCCCTTGACGCCGCTGCTCGCACTAATTCAGGAACCCTTGATCTCGGCGCCGGAAGGGGCGAACGATCATGACGTTGCTGAACTCTTCGATAAGTACAACCTACTCATGTTGCCCGTGGTGGACGATCATAAGAAACTTACCGGCGTTATTACCTCTGACGACGTAATCAGCTTGCTGCGGGCTAAGTTGTAAAGTACGACCAGAAGTTCAAATCACGACCCTGTTCAGAATTCAAATATGCGTTTATCCTGAACAATCGCATCGTCGACCGCGGCCGCACAAGATAAAACCCATGAAGTTTTTCAAGCGCTGGAAAATCCGGCTTCTGCTGTTTCTCGCCGTCGTAGGGCCGGGATTCATCACCGCGAACGTGGACAACGACGCCGGCGGCATCCTCACTTATTCCTCTGCGGGAGCGCAGTTTGGGCATTTGCTCTTGTGGACGATGATTCCGGTCACCCTCGCTCTGATCGTGGTTCAGGAAATGTGCGCTCGCATGGGTGCGGTAACAGGCAAGGGACTGAGCGACCTCATCCGTGAAGAATTTGGCTTTCGCGTTACTTTCTTCATGATGATCGGGATCCTGCTGACGAATTTTGGCAATGTGGTTACGGAATTCATCGGGATCGCCACCAGTCTCGAGTTGTTTGGCCTATCGCGCTACTACACGGTGCCGGTTTGCTGCCTGATCGTTTGGCTGATCGTAGTGAAGGGACAGTACAAAAGCGTGGAAAAGGTGTTTCTCGCCGCGTCATTTTTCTACGTCACCTATATTTTTGCGGGTGTTTTGGCGCACCCGGCGTGGAAAGAAGCTGCCATCGCTACCATCCAGCCTCCCGCGCTATCGGCATTTCGAAATCAAGCGTACCTGTTTATGGTGATCGGCGTGGTCGGCACAACCATAGCGCCTTGGATGCAGTTCTATCTTCAGTCCTCAATCGTGGAGAAAGGCGTCACCAAACGCGGGTACCCGGCATCGCGCCTCGATGTGATTACAGGTTGCGTCTTTACGGATATTGTTGCCTGGTTCATCATCGTTGCCTGCGCCGCAACGCTCTACGTGCATGGATTTCGCGATATTCGGTACGCTGCGGATGCAGCCCAGGCGCTGCGGCCACTTGCGGGGGACTATGCTTATATTCTTTTCGCCGTAGGTCTGTTTAACGCTTCGCTGTTTGCTGCGTCTATCTTGCCACTGTCCACCGCGTACACCGTGTGCGAGGGGCTGGGCTTCGAATCCGGCGTTGGCATGAAATTCGGCGAGGCCCCAGTATTCTATTGGCTTTATACGCTTTTGATTATTGCCGGAGGCGCGGTCGTCCTCATCCCCGGATTGCCGCTGATAAAACTCGCGGTTTTATCTCAAGTGGTAAACGGCGTCGTGCTGCCTTTTGTGCTCATCTTCATGCTGCTGCTCATTAACAAGAAATCCCTCATGGGCGAGTACGTCAACTCTCGCATGTTTGATGTGGTGGCGTGGGGCACGACCATAATCATGATTGTTCTATCGCTGGCCTGGTTCTGGACGCTGCGGGGCGGCGCGACCTAAACCTTGGCCTACAAGGCTTTTCCATTAGCCAGATCGCGCACCAGATTTAAGTCAGCCTCCAGGAAATCGTAACCCGGTAGCTCCGCGCGCTTCGCCCACTCGATCATCCGGAAGATGCGGTTTTCCAATACTCCCTTATAATCCCGGACCACGAAAAAGCGCAGTTCCACCGACCCTCCGCCCGGGTAGTCGTGACGCAAGCGTTCGACTTCTTCGCCAATCGTTGCATCAATTCCAAGCTCCTCGTCTAGTTCGCGGTGGAGCGCCTCGCGAGGCTGTTCGCCCTCTTCAATTTTTCCGCCGGGGAACTCCCACTTCAAAGGCATGGTTTGGTGCCGCGTGCGCTGACAGATGAGGATCTCCTCTTCGTGGCCCATTCCACGCACAATCAACCCTGCGACGACATGCTTCATGGAGTGAACTCCCTGTCGGATGCTCTGGCGTGCGCATCAGGCAAAAAGCCGCCAGACGTAAACTCCGATGTGGGAACACCAACTACCAGGAAGCTGCTCAGCAACGACGTCACGCGAAGCTGGCACAGGCTTGGCGCTGAGGGGGGCTTGAACCAGGGCCGCCGAATTTCTGGCCTCCACGCTGTGTCTTTGCCGACCCTCATGCACGAACTTTTTCCAGGTGGCGTCCGACCAGATGGGCGCAATACTCCACCAATTCGCGGTCTTCTCCCGAGAACGCAGCCGGAAAATGGCTGTCAATGTCGAGTTCGCCCACCACCTTTCCTGCAACAAAGATGGGAACCACGATTTCGGACTTCGTTTCAATGGAGCAAGCAAGGTAACGCGAGTCTTGCGTGACGTCATCCACGACAACCGTCTTGCCAATGGAAGCGGCAGCACCGCAGATTCCCTGGTTCAAGGGAATCCGGGTATGAGGCGTCATGGCTCCTTGGAATGCACCGAGCACAAGCACCCCCGGTTTACTCTCCGCTTCGAGCATGTAGAAGCCGACCCAGTTGTATCGCAACATGCGTTCGTGCAAGAGCTTGACGACCGCGTTCATGAAGGCGGCAGAGGATTGCGGACGCGCGGCGAGTTGCTCAAGTTCGCGGCGGACTTCGACGATTTTGTTGTCAGGCATACGAAATCTAAAATAACACGCTCAACCACTGCTATTGCATCTTCCATCTCAGTGCGCGGGTCACCGATTGGCCACTGCGCCAATCTGGCGGAGTCCCGGTGCTAAAGGAAAGATTTCGGGATGAATGGCGGCCGCCAGGGCTCGCAGACCGTGTAATAAGGTAGGCGCAGGTGTGTTGAGGAATTCGTCGCGTATGCAGAATACGTTGCCATTTTTAACCGCGTCCATTCCTTGCCACTCCCGGCCAGCCACCAGCTTCTCCAAAGGGACGCGGTCGCCCGCACCACACCACGACGCGATAACGACGTCGGGATTGGCATCGCGCACGGATTGGGCGGTGGTTTGCTGTCCGGGTTTGCCTAAAAATTCACCCCCAGCGGCCTCGATCAGTTCTGCCACCCAGGCTTGTGAGGCGATCAGCGGCTTGCCCCATTCTTCGCAATAAACGAGTGGTCGCGACCTTCCGCGGATTTCTTTGCGCGTCGCGTCTATTTCATCCTGCATACGCTCGATGACCAATTGGCCGCGCCCTGTGGCTCCCATGATTCCGGCGACTGAGGCAATATCCCCGTAGACATCGCCTAGAGTATGAGGAGCAAAACCGACGAAGCGGATGCCAGCTTTCAGGATTTCTACCACTGCTTTTTCCTGATAAGGCACAGAAGCGATGACCAAATCGGGCTTCGCAGCCAAAATTTGCTCGCTTTGCGACGTCCATGAGTCGGCGACAATAAGGCATTGCGAATCTTTGAGTTGTGGGCAAATATCAAGGCAATACTTTGTGCAAGCAGCGAGTTTGTCGAGCTCGCCAATTTCTGCGAGGATGGCGGTTACGCTGGGCTGAAGAGATACGACTCGCTGCGGTGCATATGTTGGTTGTTCGGTCACTATTTTACGCCGTCAGGCCAGTAAATAGGCCACCCGAGCAACTGAGCTTTTTGCTCTAGATCGGGATTCGGGTTAATGACAAAGGGATGAGGTGTCATTTCCAGCATATCGGCATCCCAGCGCGAATTTCCAAAGACGGCATCGGGAATACGTTGGATCACTTCGCGAATTGCTTTCGGCTTACCGGGTCCTGAAGGCACGCGAATCAGGCGATCTGTAATCATGCCCCCATCTATCTCAACCGCTGCGGCAAGGACGCGGCTTGCGGGAATGCCAAAGTGTTCCATAGCGCCTTCAATGAGCCAATTATTGGTTGAAGAGACGGCCCAAACGTCACAAGCTGCATCGTGAAGCCTGGATATGAGGGTCCGCATTTCGGGGAATATTCGGCCCAGGAAATTCTCGCGGAAGAATTCCTTCGTCCGTTCGCGGATAGCGGCTTCGCTTAAGCCCGAATGTACCGTGACCATCTCTCCGCACATGTCGTCCTCGCTGACGTTGCCGGCGAGGTAATCTTGATGGCGGGTTGAGATCCGTTCGGCGACCGCATCGCTTAACAGGCCGCGCTCCAATTCCCAGCGAAAAAAGCCTTCTCCCGCATCGCCGGACCAAAGCGTGCCATCACAGTCAAAGACCGCAATTTTCGGATTGAGACGTAGTACGGAGTCGAGAAAGGCGGCTGGCTTGAGGGGATTTGTCGTGACCATTCCATCCAATTATACGGATGCCCGTTCACCGCCACACGATGGTAGATTCTTCTGAGGGAGTTCATCTATGAAGGCGGTTCGCATTCATGAATTTGGTGGACCGGAAGTTTTGCGCTATGAAGAGGCCCCCGATCCGATTCTGCGCAAAGATCACGTCCTTATCCGTGTACGTGCCTGCGCGCTTAATCACCTCGACGTGTGGGTCCGCAAGGGTCTGCCCGGCGTAAAGTTACCGCACATTCTCGGCAGCGACATCGCGGGCGAGCTCGCTGCGGTCGGCGAATATGTGACTGGACTAAAGCTAGGGCAACGCGTCTTGCTTGCGCCCATGCATTTCTGCGGGCATTGCGTGAAGTGCGTTGCCGGATTGCAGAACGAGTGTCCCGAATTTACCGCGCTGGGCAACGCTGTGGATGGGGGGGATGCGGAATTTATCTCAATTCCCACGGCCAATGTGCTGCCGATTCCTGATGGGCTGAATTTTGACCAGGCCGCAAGTGTCCCTCTGGTGTTTCTGACGGCGTGGCACATGCTCGTCACCCGAGCCAAGATTCGTCCCGGACAAAGTGTTCTAGTCTTAGGGGCAAGCTCTGGTGTGGGCATTGCGGCCATCCAAATTGCCAAACTTTTTAATGCCATCGTCATTACAACCGCCGGCGATGAGACAAAACTGGAAAAAGGCCGCATGCTGGGCGCCGACTACGGCATCAACCACTACAAACAAAAAATCTCCTCCGAGGTTCGCCGCATCACGAGCAAACAGGGCGTGGACATTGTGGTCGAGCACGTAGGCGCGGCGACCTGGGAGGAAAGTATGAAGTCGCTCAAGCCCGCGGGGACGATTGTGACCTGCGGCGCCACCACCGGCCCGAACGCTTCGTTTGACTTACGTTTCCTGTTTGCCCGGCAACTCTCGTTTCTGGGGTCGTACATGGGGACTATGGGCGACTTTCATGAAGTTATGGGCCACGTCTTTGCCGGGCGATTGAAGCCGGTCGTTGATCGCGCCTTTCCGTTGAGCGAAATCCGTACAGCCCATGAGTACCTCGAGCAAAGCCAGATGTTCGGGAAGATTGTGTTGAATCCGTAGCAGAAATCTCTGACGCCTTCTCCCCGTTCCAGGCTGTTGTAACGGATTTGGATGCCGGAGGGGAATCCGGGTAAAATATAGGCATGAGCCAGAACTTCGGTCCTTACGTCAGCGTTGAAAACGGCAAGCGCGTTGTAAAAGACCTGACCTTCGGCAATCCCACGCCGGAAGGAGTGGTGCTGACCACGCTCGACAGCGCGGTGAATTGGATGCGCAAGAATTCCATCTGGCCAATGACTTTCGGGCTGGCCTGCTGCGCTATCGAAATGATGTCGATGGGCGCTTCGCGTTTTGACATTGCACGCTTCGGAGCCGAAGTCTTTCGGCCTTCCCCCCGGCAATCCGACCTGATGATCATCGCTGGCCGCGTTTCCAACAAGATGGCTCCCGTGATCCGCTTACTCTGGGAGCAAATGCCGGAGCCTAAATGGGTAATTTCCATGGGCGCCTGCGCGACCTCGGGTGGCGTCTTCCAAAATTATGCTCTGGTGCAAAGCGTCAATCAGGTCATCCCTGTCGATATCTACGTACCGGGTTGTCCTCCTCGGCCCGAGCAGTTGATCTACGCCATCACTCTTCTCCAGGAAAAGATCCAAAAAGAACGCGGCACGATTAAGCGAGCGCTGAATCTTTCCAGTTAGCCTTCCCCTTCATGCCCTTATAGCCGGGCGTGGTACAAACACTTCATGGGCAAATCCCCATCCTCTTTGGACGCAACCATCGTCGCGCAAGCGCCATGCCGGGTAGATCTGGCCGGAGGCACAATTGATCTGTGGCCGCTTTATCTCTTTCACCCCGGCGCGCTCACTCTAAATTTTGCCGTCAACATTTTGACCGAGTGCCGCATCACCCCGCTGCGCGGCAAAAGAATCGAGCTGCGCTCCCTGGATACCAGGAAGCATGAAGTTTTTTCGAGCTTTGATGCGCTGATGCGGGCCCGCAACTACCGTCTCCCGCTGCCCGCACGAGTGATCCAGTTCTTTGCGCCCAAAGAAGGCTTTCTTATCGAGACGAACTCCGAGTCACCCGCCGGAGCCGGCATCTCTGGTTCGTCAGCTTTGATGATCGCCGCGACGGCGGCCTTGGCCCGCTTTACCGAACGCCATCTCACCTTGGAACAAATGCGCGTCATCGCGCAGAATATCGAAGCGCAAATTATCAACGTACCCACCGGCTGCCAGGACTACTATCCCGCGCTCTATGGCGGCATCAGCGCCATTCATTTGGATGTGGATGGGATTCATCGTGAGGCCGTGCCGGTTGCGCCGGAAGAGGTTGAATCCTGCTTCGTGCTCGCCTACACCGGCGCCCCGCGCCAGTCGGGCATTAACAATTGGGAGGTATTCAAAGCGCATATTGACGGCGATAAGCGCGTTTTTAGGAATTTCGAACGCATTGCGGGCATCGCTCGCGAAATGCATCGCGCGATCCTCTCAGGTGACTGGCTCGAAGTAGCGCGACTTTTACGCGAGGAATGGAAACTGCGCCGCACGAATGTTCCCGGAATCACCACTCCCCTTATTGACCGCCTTATTTCGGCGGCTAAAAAGCATGGCGCCCTCGCTGCAAAAGTCTGCGGAGCCGGCGGCGGAGGCTGCGTAATCTTCCTGGTGGAGAAGGGAAGCGCGAGCCGCGTCGCCACCGCCGTTGGGGAGGCTGGTGGACGAGTCTTGCCTTTGCAAATTGCGCGCGACGGATTGCGCGTGCTCACTACTTGATGACGCGTATATACTAAAGGCGTTGGGTAGGCCCATGCCGCGTCTTGAGCGTGCTTTCGTCCCGCGTCACCCGCTGAGTGTCGTGTTCCTGAGCGCCGTGGTTTCTTGCTTTTGTGTCTCATCAAGCGCCAGGGCCGACGATCCCAAACCCCCGCACATTTCCAAAGAAACCCGCATCGAGTTGATACGTTTGTTCGAAACCGATTTGGTCTACATCCGCACCCTCTTTCCCATGGGGACAAAGGGTCTCACGCTGAGAGATGGCAAGCTCTCACCCAATGGAGTTGACTTGCAGCAGATGATTGCCATGTGGGGGCCGGCGGTCAAGCCGGGCGATCAGGCGCGCATTTCCGACATTGAATTCAAGGGTAATACCATTCACTTCGAAATCAACGGCGGACCCATTAGAAAGGTGAAGTGGTATCAGCATATTTCTATGTCAGGTGCCGGCGGCGATACGCCGATTGCACCCACCGATACTTCTGCCAATCCCCGCGGCTCATATGTGGATCTGGTCTTTGATCAATATATTCCTGAGCTGGACGCAAAACATCTTAAAGAGTTGCTGCTCCCGGTCTTCGATTTCAATGCCCGGTCCGCTGAAGAGGCGTATCTCAACACGGTTGCTCCCAAGGTCAAGCAGGCGATTCTCGACCATCAGGTCCTGGTTGGAATGAACCGCGAAATGGTCGTCTACGCCAAGGGCCGGCCTCCCAAAAAAGAACGCGAAAAAGATGGCGCCACCGAGTACGAAGAATGGATTTACGGCGAACCGCCCGCGGACGTTGACTTTGTGCGCTTCGTGAACGACGAAGTCGTTCGCGTGGAAGTCATGACCGTCGATGGCAAGAGAACCGTGCGCACCGCCAGGGAAGTTGACATCGTCCCGCCCGCTACGGAGAACGCGACAACGGCCAGTCCCGCCGCCGCGCCGACCCTGCGCCGGCCAGGCGAGACTTTGCCGACCGGCGATGATTCTAACGGCGCCAAGTTACCTTCTCCCCTTCCGTCGCAGCCGCCATCGAATAACGCGCGGACCCAGAATCCGAGCGCATTTTCATCCTGAGATTGTCGGACTTTCGTCTGTGCGGATATCCAAAAGCGCAGCATTATTCATGAATATTACAGGCGTAAATCTGGGGTTCATTCATTGCTTTGCACACTAGTCGCAAAACTTTGCACTTGTTAATCACCGAACGTCCAAACTCTGCGCCCAGAGCGAATTTTGCTTGACTTTCCTGTAAAGTGGAATAGGATTCTCCGGCGGGCGTGAAGTGCTTTTTTTCGTTCGCTTCAGTCTGCTGGATTCAATCCAAAATGTTGTCAACTCCCAGGAGGAATAACAAGTGAAGAAGAATCTTTTCGCTGTAATGTTGGTTGCAGTATTCTCTCTCTCCGCCATGGCGGCCAGCGGTACGCACCTCACCGCCAGCAAAGCCGGCAGCGCTTCGGCTTCGCGCTCAACCGCCCCGGTATGGGGTCTTCCTTCCGTTCCCGCCACGATCATTTTCTACGGCGGCGACATCAATGTGAACGATCCTAACGCTCAGGGTTTCGCCAACGGCGCGACCGAAGTCGTTAACTCTGCTCAGACCTACGCGGCAGTGAAGGCTCCCACGGGCAGCAGAGTTGTCGTCAGCGGCACCTTCGGCAACAACTCCGCATTCTTCGGCTACTTCGACGGCAAAGGCACCTACGACATCCGCACTGGCGTTACCGATGGCAACGGCGGATCCTCGTTGGTTCACGGCACCGCAACCGAGACGGAAGTTGCTACTGGACGCGATCCCTTCGGCTTGATCGAGTACACCACTTCGATCAGCTTCCCCCGCAACCTGACCGCCACTGCCGGAACGACCTACTGGGTCAACGAAAATCCGCAGTGCCTCAGCAACCCGAACTGCGCCGACGGCGAGTTCTATTACCTGAGCAACACGACCCAGGAAACCAACAGCGTCAACGGTTCTGCCCAGGTCGCCAGCCAGCTCTATCTGAACTCGAACTACTTCGGATACACCTTCACCAACTGGTGCGATTCTTCCCTCGGCCAGGATGCGGAACAGTGCGCTCGCGCTTCCTTCGGCTTGACTCACTAAACGAAGGCGTAAGCGTTTTGTAGTTTGTTTGAGGAAAGCCCGGGGCAACCTGGGCTTTCTTCTTTTAGGACATCGGGCGACAAGCCTCCCCACCGGATTTTTCTCCAACTCAATTATTTTGGCTCTAACTGGGCGAATTGGTACGATCCTCGCTCGGTCAGAATAAGGAGCAGTGCGCTCTTGCCTCGTTCGGTTTAACCAGATAGCAAAGCAGTCATTGATTTGGCTCGTGGCGAATCCTCAGGATATGGCTTCGCCACCTTGCTTTCTGTGTCTATGCTAGGCTATTGATATTGATATTGATATTGATATTGATA
>Ga0181537_10000271_pt1 | contig 48293 bp, 43 predicted proteins | sample PEATcosm2014_Bin_39_FD_119765 | JGI IMG/M metagenome (GOLD analysis project Ga0181537, IMG submission 119765) | Peatland microbial communities from MTU Mesocosm Facility, Houghton, MI, USA - PEATcosm2014_Bin23_10_metaG | ecosystem: Environmental > Terrestrial > Soil > Wetlands > Peat | place...
AAGGAACCCATAAAAAGCGGGATCAACGCCGCCAAACAAGGCCGGAATACCCAGCGAACCCACCGTATCCCACACCCCCACCATCGTGAGCTTTGCATCGAACAGCGCAAATGACGCCAGCGAGGCTAACAAGCTTTGCCGCTGACCCTGTTCTCGATACGCTGAGAACGCCGTATTAGTCAGATCGTCAATATTGCCCGCCGTGACGTTCTGCGAGGGAAGCCCGCATATGGCGATCATCCCCGCCAGGCTGCGCGCAGTGTAGGCGCCGCGGCTGAATCCCAACAAAAAGAGCTGATCGCCCGGCTGATAGCTCTGCGCGATCGTTTTGTATCCTTGCTTGATCTTGTCCCATAGGCCGGTTCCCAGCGCGCCGCCGACAAGCATTTCAATAGGGTTTCCGTCTGCCCCCACGCCATCGTCGTAGAACGTCACCTGGTCAGCGCTTTGCGGCAAGGCCTGGTAAATCTTGTAAACGTTGGTGTCGTTAGTGGCCTTTTCCCAAGTGCCATCGCAACAGTAGATAATGCGTTTCGACATATTTTCCGAGTCCTTCCGAAGCTGGGAGTATATCGAATCGCGCCGTGCCACGCGCGCTGCGCTGTTTAGGCGACTGTTGATCGCTGCTGGCTGTTAGCTGAAAGCCGAAAGCTGAAAGCTGAAAGCCGAAAGCCAAGCGCTGGCCCCTAGCGGCCGAGCTTCCTTCCCCGCAGGCAGCACCAATCGTCGAGTTCCTGAGTCTCGACCGCCTCCAGAATTCCATCGAAAGCGCGGCCTTCTTCGCGGCCGAAGCCGGTCAGCACCACCCAACCACCGGGCTTGGTAACCCGCAAAAGATGTTCCACAAGCATCAGAATCACCGTGCTGCTGATATTGGCCACGGTTACCTCGAATGCATCGCTGCGGAGGCAATCGGCCGAGCCGGTGACCAGTAGCAGTGGCGCTGGCCCACCCGCTATCCCGTTCAGTCCCAGATTCTCGCGCGCTGCGGCAACCACGCTGTCATCCGGGTCCACTCCGGCCGCCAGCCTGGCTCCCATTGCCAGCGAACCAATCGCAAGAATGCCTGAGCCCGACCCGATGTCGGCCACCGCATCCCCGGGCTTCACCGTCGCTTCAAGCGCCGCGAGCGCCATTTGTGTGCACGGATGATCTCCGGTTCCGCACGCCAAGCCAGGGTTCAGTACCAGGCGTCTGCGTCCATTGGGAGTCGGGTCGTGGTTCCATGGCGCAGCCACAAACCACGTCTCGCCCACTTCGCGCGCCGGCCACGATGCTTTGGTTTGCGCCACCCAGTCGGTCGGTTCTTCCTGCTCCCAGCGCGGATTCCAGCCGGCAAACTGCAACAGCAGGCTCGCACCGAGCGCATCCGCGTCCCCACCTTCGGCTTCAAACGCTGCGATCAATTCCGTCGCGCGCCCGGATTCCAATTCGCGGATTCCGCATGTCCCCTCTTCCCAGAGGTCAGCCGACAAATATTCCACCATGCCGGCCGGACAAATGAGACGAAGAGAATACATCCTCCTCGAAGCTTAACTGCTGTTGGATGAAATGTGGCGCGGGCTGCCGAGCGAGATTGCTCTCGGCTTTTCTTTCGTCACCGCGGGCTTTTGCCTCGCTCGAACTTCCTAGAAGTCAGCCGGAGGTGTTGCGCTTGTGGTTGTCGACCAGACGTTGTCGCCGCCGATCTTCCAACCATGCCGGTTCCCGTCAATCACTGCCGCCGATGCGATCAGCGCCAACGCGGCGATGAGTATCGCGCGCAGCGACAAACGAACCGGCCGTCGGGCGGCGTTGCCAATCGAATGACCGAAACTTCGGATCGTACCTGTTACGTTGCTCCAAACCATATCCACGCCAGTTTGATGCACGCCAGCGGCCAATGGTTGCGGACCTGTGAAGCCGCCAGCCCTTTGCTGCAAGTTCCTTTGTAATCATGGGTCTATTGGAGTTGGCCCCCCGCGCTATTCGGGGTAGGTCAGCTTTCTCGTCATCGCGCGGCGCACCATATCTTTCCACACGCTGCCAAAATTGCCGGTACTTAATGACGGCCTTTCGACACTGGCGCCTTCGTGGCTGCCCGCGATTCAGCGTGTTCCTGCCGCACTCTGTCCCGCCACAGGTAGTAGCCGACCAGGGTTTTTCCATCCTCAATTGAGCCGCTTCTGATCATCGCCGCAAGTTCTCTGCGCGTGAACCAGCGGCACTCGATCCTCTCATCCTCCATCGGATGTTGCGGCCCTTCCTTCAGCTCCCGTGCCAGGAACAGATTCATTTTCTCGGCAACATAACCGGGGCTCGGCCAGAACGAGGAAAGCTTGGTCCATTTCCGCGCCGAATAGCCCGTCTCCTCGCGCAGCTCACGTTTCGCCGCTTGAAGCGCCGTCTCGCCCGGGTCGAGGCGGCCCGCTGGTATTTCCCAAAGCGATTTCGAAGCCGGCAGCCGGAACTGCCTTACCAGCAGCGCCCGGCCTTTTTCATCCACCGCCAGCATCACGGCCGAGCCCGGATGCCGGATGATCGAGCGGTTGATCTCAAAGCCGTCCGGATCCACCGCGCGTTCTTCGGTCACCGTGAACAGCCGGTTCTTAAGTATTTCCTTTGACGAAATAATCTTCATGTTTTTTCTTTCGAACGCCTGACGGCCGCAGGCGTCTCTCGACCCCGCCTACCCGGGAGCCGCGTGCCCATCCAGCACAATTTCGCCGCGCAGAAACAAGGCCGCGCGCCCGGCGAGTCGCACCCGGTCGCCGCGCATTTGGCAGTAGACCTCTCCGCCCCGTTTGGATATCTGCCGGGCATGCAGAACGTCTTTACCCAGCTTCTCCGCCCAATAGGGCGCCAGCGTAGTGTGTGCGCGACCGGTCACCGGATCCTCGGGTACCCCCTGGGCCGGCGCGAAGAATCGGGAAACAAAATCCACCGTGTCACCCTTCGCCGTCACAATCACCGCAAATCGGTCCACTGTGGCAAGCGCCTTGAAATCCGGCTCGAGGGCGCGCACTTCCGCTTCGCTGCCGTATTCCACCAGGTAATCGTGCGACGCCACCACGGCCTTCGGGTTCCCTCCCAGCGCGCCCAGCAGTTGAGGGTGTGGGGCGACTGGCTGTGGCGGCCGTGCCGGAAAATCCATTTCGAGCAACTCGCCCTTTCGCTCCACAATCAATTCGCCGCTCTTGGTGTGGAACGAAATCGCCGGGTCGGAAAATCCCAGCTCGTGAAACATCACCCAGGCCGATGCCAGTGTCGCGTGGCCGCATAGATCCACTTCCACCGTCGGCGTGAACCACCGCAGGTCGTAACCGTTCTGCGCCTTCACGAAATAGGCCGTCTCGGATAGGTTGTTCTCGGCGGCGATCGAGGCCAACGTGGCCTCCGGCAGCCACTCCTCGAGCGGGCATACCGCCGCCGGGTTTCCCGCAAACAAATGCGAAGTAAATGCGTCGACTTGATAAATAGGAATGCGCATATTCAGAAAATGTAATCGAAGAAGTGACCCCGTGACACCACCCGCAGGAACCGGCCCAAAACCGCGAGCCGAGACGCGACCGTAATTCGCGAAGCGCGAGGGAGCGTTCTTACCCCTGATCCCTGTTCCCTGACCCCTGCTCACTGTATCCGCGCGCGGTCCTTCTCCCTCAACACCAGTTGATCGAAAATCGCCAGCACTCGCTTCCGGTACGAATACATCCGGCGCAAGGATTCTCGAAAATCCTCCTCGTACCGCGCCGGCTGCAGCCACTTCGTCAGAATCGGTGGCGGCACGTCAATGTCTCGCCGCAGCGCCTCCGCCGAATGTCCGCGCAGAAATAGACCGTAGAACACTGCTGCTTCCCGTTGCGGGGAGTACGGATCCATGTCGTCGTGAATCTGCATCGGCGTCCCGGATATCGAGTCTTTAGTGCGTCGCGATCCTTCGAGCTTCCTTGCGCCGGCGACGGTCGCCATCCGGCGCTTGTACTACGGTACTACCAAATTTCCGCTGCTGGCGAAACCCTCGGTCTTTTCTTTCCCCTATTCTCCACACAATTTTTTCCAGCGCAAGGTCTAGCCTTTACATGCTTCGTACTCCGAGGTTAACCACGTCTTCCACCAGCATGGTTTCCTTCACTACGAAGGGTTCGCCGTACTTCACACCGATCAGGTTTCCGTAGAAACGCGCCACTGCCGCCAGCCGCTCCTCCACCTCGGTTTGGCTGGGAAAAAGCTCGGCCCCTTCGTCCCCACCGCCATATTGCGACTCGTAGCTCAGCAGCGCTTCCATCCGCCGCCCAAACTGCCGCGAGATATCCACCACGAATGACGGCTTCACGTTCGCGTAACTGCTTGAATACAGGATCTTGAACGGCCGGTGCGGCGGAGTCTCTTCCTCCAGCCGCTTCAGTCCCGACAGAAAGCACGCCTCATACCCGATCTCTGCCGTCCGATAATGATCCGGGTGCCGTCCCTCCCAATAGGGCAGAATCACCGTTCGCGGCCGCGCCCGACGCACCAACCCGGCCAGAGCCATCCGCGCCGCCAGCGTGTTCTCCAGCCTCGCATCCGGCCAACGCAGATTTCCCCGCCAGGCCGCCAGCAAATGCTCCGCCGCCCGCTTCGATTCCTCAATCCGCAAATCCGGCGTCCCCCGCGTCCCCATGTCGCCCGCCGTCAAATCCAGGACGCCGGTCCGGCAGCCCTGTTCCGCCATCCGGATCAGCGTGCCTCCACACGTCTGCTCCACGTCGTCCGGATGCGCCGCGATTGCCAGTACGTCCAGGGGCTTCATGTTTGTCAGCTCTTCGTTCAATTGCGACATGTGCTCTTTTAGATGGTAAAGCGCCACGGCTATCCGAGCATGGTCAACCACCAGTTTTGGATTTTTTCATAGTTTCGAGGTGCCTTCGATAAACTCATCCCAAGAGGTGAGCGCTCAAGCGGAATCGACGCCACCTGAGCCAATCGTCAAGCCATGGGACTGAATCCGAAGCGAACTGTCGCGGAGCTGAAAGAGTTGCGGGAACTTACCGGAGACGCTAACGGCGCGCAGCGGGTGGCCTGGACCCCCACATGGCTGAAAGCTCGCGATTGGTTTCAGTCGAAACTGGCAGGCCTGCCCGTGGAACACCACTATGACGCCGCCGGCAACAACTGGGTCACGCTCCCGGGTGCGTCGCCGAAGTCGCTTCTGCTGGGCGGGCACCTGGATTCGGTTCCGAATGGGGGCTGGCTCGACGGCTGCCTCGACGCCCTGGCCGCGCTTGAAGTGCTGCGCCGCTTTTCCGAGGAGTACGCAGGCCGCCCACCCGTGACCATTCGCGTTGTCGATTGGGCCGATGAAGAGGGCGCCCGTTTTGGCCGTAGCCTGCTAGGTTCGTCGGCTTTCGCCGGCACGCACAGCATTTCCGCGGATCGGGTTCGCGTCGATAAAGACGGCATATCGCTCGAGGCCGCCCTGGCCCGCTGCGGAGTCAATATCGATGGGTTCCCAAATGCAGAACGGGAACGGGAGAACGCGGCTGCCTACCTGGAATTGCACATCGAACAGGGGCCCGTGCTGGAGCAGATGGGGCTGCCGCTGGGCGTTGTGCTGGGAACCAAGGGCGTGGAGCGGCATGCCGTCACCTTCTTTGGCCAGGAAGCGCATTCCGGATCGACGCCTATGAAGGCGCGGCGTGACGCGCTGGCCCCGGCGGCGAAGCTCGCGCTCGAAATCCGCAATATCGCCGGCAAACACGCCGACGCTGTCTGCACGATCGGCAGCTTGAAAACATTTCCGGGAATCGTCACGGCCGTGGTTGGCCGGGCCGAGGCGACCCTCGACCAGCGAGACCTGGATCCTCGCGTGCTCGCGCAGATGCTCGCCGAAGCGCGCAGCGCGAGTGAGCGTTTTGCCGCGGAGGAACATTGCACGGTGGAATGGTCGCGCATCTGGAATATCGAGCCGGTTCCGTTCCACCCGGCCCTGATTGACTTGTGTGACGAAGCAATAAAAGAGACCGCGGGTAAGAGCCATCGGCTCCCTTCGGGCCCTCTGCACGATGCGGCGGAAGTGGCACGAGCGGGAATTCCGGCCGTCATGCTGTTCGTGCAATCGCTGAAGGGCATCAGCCACAACAAAATCGAAGATACACTCGAGGAACACCTCGAGCTTTCCGTGGTTGGCCTAGATCGCCTGGCAACCAAGACCGCCGACTGGATTCAGGCGCACGAGAGCGCGGCCTAAATTGTGGGGCGGACCCCCTGGTCCGCAGCCGGCCCCCTGGCCGGCTTCCCCGCGCGGGTTCCCCTGCTCCCGCTCTTGCGCTAAGCGCACTCCACGATAGACTACGAACCAAGGACCCATATGGAACGCACATCCCGCGAGATCATTCAAGAAAACCGCGACTACACAATGTTTTCGTGGTCGGTTCAGAACGCCTCAAACCCACTGCACATTACCCGCGGCGAAGGCGTCTGGTTTTGGGACGGCGACGGCAATCGCTGGCTCGATTTCAGCTCGCAGCTCATTAACCTGAATGTCGGCCATCAACATCCCAAGGTGCTCAACGCCATTAAGAAACAGGTGGACGAGTTGTGCTTTGCGGGTCCGAACTTCGCAACCGAGCCGCGCGGTGTCCTGGGCAAGAAGCTTGCCGAAGTGACTGGTCTCGCCAAGTCGTTTTACACGCTGGGCGGCGCGGAAGCCAACGAGAATGCGCTCAAAATGGCGCGCCTGTTCACCGGTCGGGACAAAATCATCACGCGTTACCGCTCGTATCACGGCGCGACTATGGGCGTGATGACCGCCTCCGGAGACCCGCGCCGGTGGCCGGTGGAACCAGGCGTTTCCGGCACTGTCCGCGTATTCGACCCCTACTGTTACCGCTGCCCGTTTGGCCAAACCGTAGACCGGTGCCATCGCGAATGTGTCAGCCACATTGAAGAAATCATTCAGATGGAAGGCCCGCACACCATCGCGGCGGTATTGGTGGAAGGCATTACCGGCTCCAATGGTCTACTGGTTCCACCGGATGACTACTATCCGAAGCTGCGCGCGCTGTGTGACAAATACAAAATCCTGTTAATTGACGACGAAGTCATGGCCGGCTTCGGACGTACCGGGAAATGGCTCGCTACCCAGCACTACGGCATCAAGCCTGACATTGTGACCTGCGCGAAAGGGCTAACCAGCGGCTACATGCCGCTTGGCGCGGTAATCGTTTCCAAAGAAATCGCGGACTATTTCGAAACCCACATGCTCTGGGGCGGCTTGACCTATAGCGGTCACCCGGTCTGCTGCGCCGCCGCCGTCGCCAACCTCTCGGTCTACGAAGAAGACAATCTGTTTGGGAACGTCGAGATACAGGGTAAGTATCTGGCTGAGCGCCTGAACGCAATGAAGACAAAGCATGCCTGCGTCGGCGACGTTCGCTACAAGGGGCTGTTTAGCGTTATTGAGCTAGTAAGAGACAAGCAGACCAAAGAGCCGCTTGCGCCCTTCAATGGGAGCAGTCCCGAGATGGTAAAGCTCGCATCGTATTTGAAGTCCCGTCACATTTACGCTTTCACTCGCTTTAACATGCTCTGGGTCTGTCCGCCGCTGGTGATCTCCCACGAAGAATTAAAACAGGGCTTGGACGGCATCGAAGAAGCATTGCGCCTTGTCGACGAAGCTCTCATCGCTCAAGGAGCCTTGGGCGTCGTAGGGGCAGCGCAATATTAAGTTCGCATCGGCTGCCGTTGTGGCGCAGGCACTCGTGCCTGCCGCGTCGAGTCTCGACTCGACGCTTGGTTCTTTAAACCAGGAAAGAGAGATCATTGTCTTATGGCAGCTTCAGCAATCGAGATCAAGCGCATCAGTCACTGGATTGGCGGCAAAGTGGCAGGCTCGACATCGGGCCGCGCGGGAGCGGTGTGGAATCCGGCGACCGGCGAGCAACAGGCGAGCGTCGATTTCGCCAGCGTGGAAGAAGTGGATGACGCAGTGCGCGTCGCGGACAACGCCTTTACCGCCTGGCGCGCCACACCCTTGTCGCGCCGCGCTGAGGTAATGTTTGCGTTTCGCCAGTTGGTGGATGCCAACCGAAAGAATATCGCCGAGCTGCTGACCCTCGAGCACGGCAAAACGCTACCTGACGCGCTAGGAGAAGTGGCGCGCGGCCTCGAGAATGTCGAGTTCGCCTGTGGCATTCCGCAACTGCTGAAAGGCGGGTTCTCCGAGCAGGCCAGCCGCGGCATCGACATTTATCAGATTCGCCAGCCGCTCGGTGTAGTGGCCGGCATCACGCCATTCAACTTCCCCGCCATGGTGCCCATGTGGATGTTCGCCAATGCCATCGCTTGCGGCAACACGTTCATTCTGAAGCCATCCGAAAAAGATCCGTCCGTGAGTCTGTTTCTGGCCGAGTTGCTGCAGAAAGCCGGTTTGCCGGACGGCGTCTTCAACGTGGTGCAAGGCGACAAAGTAGCCGTAGACCGGCTCCTCGAGCATCCGGACGTGCAGGCGATCAGCTTCGTGGGTTCCACTCCAGTCGCGAAGTCGATCTACGAGACGGCAACCCGCAATGGCAAGCGCGTGCAGGCCCTGGGCGGCGCCAAGAACCACATGCTGGTGTTGCCCGACGCCGATATCGGCATGGCGGCTGACTCGGCCGTTTCGGCGGCATTCGGATCGGCGGGCGAGAGGTGTATGGCGATCTCGGTGGTCGTCGCAGTAGGAGGCGTGGCCGACCCGTTGATCGAAGCCATTCGCGAGCGAATGACGAAGATCAAGATCGGGCCCGGCCTCGAGACCGGCAATGAGATGGGCCCGCTGATTACCCGCGAGCACCGCGATCGGGTAGTCAGTTACGTCGAGCACGCCGCGGAGGAAGGCGCAAGCGTAGTGGTGGACGGGCGCCAGGATCCTGTTACGCGCCGCGGTGGTCACTTCCTGGGCCTGTCACTGCTTGACCACGTGCGGCCCGGGATGCGCTGTTATGACGACGAGATCTTCGGCCCGGTGCTCAACATCGTGCGTGTGGAGCACTACGCCGAAGCGCTCGATATTATCAACCGCAACCCTTACGGCAACGGCACGGCAATCTTCACGCGTGACGGCGGCGCGGCCCGCCAGTTTCAGTTCGACGTCGAAGTAGGCATGGTGGGCATCAACGTTCCGATTCCCGTGCCCATGTCGTACTACAGTTTCGGCGGCTGGAAGGCATCGCTTTTCGGCGACCTCCACATGTATGGACCAGAAGGCGTGCAATTCTACACGCGCGCCAAAGTGGTCACCAGCCGCTGGCCCGATCCCGCCACCAGCCGCGTCGACCTGGGGTTCCCGCAAGTACGCTAAGCCTGCCGACCTATAACGTTTCTTTTGGTGGCACAGAGCGGCTATGTGCAAAACAGCCTCGGGCGTGGGTGTGAGGCTCCAAACGAAAGGGGGGACTGGGCACTCTGTCCCAAGGCGGCAAGCCCCCATCTCGTCTGTTAAAGGGGATGCTCCAGCCGCCGCGCGGACTGAGCTGCCCTGTCCCCACGGCACAAAATTGCAATCATTGGCCCTTCGCATCCCAGAGCCCGAAGGGCGAAAGCCCACGGCGTAAGCCGTTGGGAATATCTCATCGGCCGCCACAGCCCCGGAACGGGGGCGTAAGTCCGTCCCCGAAGTTGCCGTGTTCTCCTGGCGGCAAAACGCCTCCGTCTATGCGTAACCTAGACGAATATATCTGCCGCAATCATCTCTTGGGGTACGCCGTAAAAATGTAATCCTTTGCCGCCGCTAGCTGATGGCACGCGGCCCCGCACTTGGCGTCGTTTCCCTGCGGCGGCTTGCCGGCCAAGGTGCCCGGGGCGAACGTATCCGACGCAGCGTCATAGTCGAACACGGCGTACCCCCATCCGTTGCTGTCCGCGAATCGCTTAGCATCTTTCTCGATGAACTCAACCTCGGTCAGGACCCCCGGCACGGTGTCCGGCGTGGCCGCGGAAAAAGGGGCGTCGGTAATCTTCCTCGGTCTCCATTCAATCTTGGCAATCTTGGAACCGTCGGGGAAGGGCTTGCCGTTGGCCGGAACGCCTGCCCTGTAGGCCTTAATCATCACGGGATTTGCCAGGATCACCCTCATCACGTTTTGGGCGTCGGTCTGACTGGGAGCCACAACCTGCCAATCTTCGTATCCTCTGAACTCGGAGAACGCGAGCCCATTCGGAACTTTCAGCGTGTATTTGTCCTGGGCAGCCAAGGCCAGTGCCACTAGAACAGAAAGAAACACCCCAACGAACAGGCCCACCCGGATAGTTTTCCCTTTCATGTGTGGTCTCCTTTGCATGCAGTTCTGAACTACTTGCATCGCATTCTACAACGGAAAATGGGAATCGCGGAACCTCGGAGAACAAGTCTTCCGTTAGGGGGGCAAGCCGGCACGGAATACACGTTCACCAGGTTGGTATAGCGGCCAGCGTGAATCTCGCCGAGGGTCTCTTTGAAGAGGCGCAATTTGCAGCGGCGGTGGTTCGTTTGGAAGGGTCGCGGGTCATAGAACGGACAGGATATCAGTTTTCTTAAAATCCTCACCCCTGAAAAGAAGAGGCTCGCCGGTAACCTTTGCGAGCGCATAGGCGAAACAGTCGCCGAAATTCAAAGCCGCCGGATGGCGTCCCTTGCCGAAATCGTGGAAAGCCTGACGCGCTGTCTGCGCTTGGTCGATGGTGACGGGCTCGATCACGATGCCGGCGCGGCGGATGAGCGCGTCACACTGCCGGAGGACCTCGAGGCCGAACTGGCCCTCGATGACAATCGAGAGTTCGAGGTAATTTCCGGCGGATATCCGGCATCGATGCGCGTGACTGATGGCGTCAACGTAACGGTCGAAGTCCGGTTCTTTCGCGAGGATGGCGACCAGCGGCGAGGTGTCGAGGATCATTTGGGCAAGCCATGCTCGTCATAGAGATATTCGGCATGGTCGAGATAGGGGCCTTTGATGTAGGCTGCGGCGCGATCGGCGATTGCGCGGATGTCGGCCGCGAGCGCCTCTGCGTCGGACTTGTGGAGCCGCTCGTAGCGTTCGCGCAGGGCTTCGGTGACGGCGCGCGTGAGGGTTTCGCCGGTCTCCTGGGCGATAGCCTGCGCCAGCCTGTGAGCCTCCGGATCCTTCACATTGAGGCTCATTGTTCTTTCTTTCTGTACCATTTTTCTACCTTCTTTATATTAGAACGGCTTCGAGTTCGTGGCAATCCCAATAGGCTGGCCCTCATCCCTGCATCTGATACTCGTTACACCCGCCAAAGCCGGAGTTCTGTGCCTTTCATCCCTTGGGTGCCGGCCACCGGCATGAACCATTCGTTTCGCAGAAAACGCCTTTTCTTCGCCCTCTACCGCCCGACTGGTCCTAACGAGTCGTTGCGCTCCAACCGCTTGCCGGACTTCCACCCCTGCTGCTTCTGCGCTACCATCCATTTCAAGAGCCAAATCTTTGCGGGCACACCGCGCCGTGAGCCGCCTCGCTTTTCAAGGAGCAGAGAGTCGCGTGAAGCAGGTCGAGGAATCCGGAATCAGCCTCCGCCTCAACGGTGCAACTGTAGAAGCCAATGGCTTCCCGGTGACGACGACGCTGCTTGACTTCGTCCGCGCCCAGGGCCTCACCGGTTCAAAGGAGGGTTGCGCGGAAGGCGAATGCGGCGCCTGCACCGTAACGATCCTCGAGGAACGCGGCACTGGTTGCCGGTATACGCCGGTCAATAGCTGCCTGATGTTGCTGCCGATGGCGGCCGGGCTCGAAATCTACACCATAGAAGCACTCGCGCAAGAAGGTAAACTCGCCGAGGCGCAGCAAGCGATGGTCGACAGGGGCGGTTCGCAGTGCGGCTATTGCACGCCAGGCTTCGTGATGAGCATGTTCTGCGAACAATACAGGCCTGGACGCGCCGGCCCTTGCGATGTGCAGGCTCTGGGCGGCAATCTCTGCCGCTGCACTGGTTACCGTCCCATCCGAGATGCGGTGCTCTCGTTGGGTCCGGCCCCTGCCGGCCCACTCCGCGACCGCATGGCGAGTCCAGCCCCAAGGCGCTCCACAGTTAAATATACGCAGAATGGCCGCCGGTTCTATCGGCCAGCCAGCCTCGCGGAGTGCCTCCAATTGCTCTCGCAGCACAAAGGCGCCCGTTTGGTGGCCGGCGGAACCGACCTCGTGGTGGAATCCAACTTGCGTGAGCGGTGCCCTTCCATTTTGGTTAGCATCGAGGGTCTGCCCGAGTTGCGTGAATTCGCTGAGACCGGCGAGACAATCCGCATCGGCGCGGGACTGACACTGAGCGAAATCGAGGCAAGATGGCGCCCGCTGCCTTCCGCGATCCGCGAGTGGCTTGAACTTTTCGCATCGCCGCTAATTCGCAATCGCGCCACGCTGGCAGGTAATCTTGCCACCGCTTCACCCATCGGAGACTCGGCGCCGTTGTTGCTTGCCTGCGACGCCACACTCGAGATTGCCGGCCTCGATGGCAGGCGCACGGTTCGGGTCGATTCGTTCTTCCGCGGCTACCGCCAGACTGACCTCACCCCCGCCGAAATCATAACTGCGATTGAAATCCCGAAGCCCCGCCTGAAAAATGCGCGCTTCTACAAAGTCGCCAAGCGGCGCCTGGATGACATCAGCACTGTGGCGGCTTGCCTGGCGGTTACGGTCGACAGCAGGAATCGCGTCGAGCAGGCGCGCTTTGCATACGGAGGAGTAGCCCCAACCCCCCTTCGTTCGATCGCGGCTGAGGAAACCACGCTCGGCCTGGAATGGAATCTGAGCGCCGTGAAAAAGGCGCAAGAGGCCCTGGCCAGAACGCTGAAACCGATCAGCGACCATCGCGGCTCGGCTGAATATCGTCTCGCCATGGCCCAAATGCTGATCGAGCGTTACTGGCACGAGTCCCAGACGGAGGCCGCAGCATGATGCCGCACGAAAGCGCCCCTGGCCACGTGACCGGCGAGGCCCTTTACACCGACGACCTGGTGGGCCGGTTCCCCGGTCTGCTGCATGCCTGGCCGGTATTGGCGCCTCACGCGCACGCGCTCCTGTTGCATTTGGACGCAACGCCCGCGCTCGATGAGCCCGGAGTTGTCACCACGCTCACCGCTGAAGACGTGCCCGGCGAAGGCGACTCCGGCCTGCTCCGTCGCGACGAGCCGCTGTTTCCTTCCGAAATCCTCTATCATCATCAACCGGTGGCGTGGGTGTTGGGCGAAACTTTGGAAGCGGCGAAGCGCGGGGCGGTACGCGTGGCGGCAGAATACCGCGCCCTGGCTCCCATCCTCGAGATAACGGAGGCGATCGCACAAGACAGCTTTCACGGCGCGCCGCTGCACATCCGGCGCGAAGATGCCGCCGCGGCCATCTCGGCGAGTCCGTGCAAGGTGAGCGGAGAGGTTTTTATGGGCGGCCAGGAGCATTTCTACCTGGAAACCCAGTGCTCGATCGCAAGGCTCGACGAATCGGGCGGGATCATCGTGGATTGCTCGACGCAGCATCCCACCGCGGCCCAGCAGGTGATCGGACGAGTGCTCGGCATCCCGTGGTCGCAAGTCGCGGTGCAGTGCCTCAGGATGGGCGGAGGGTTCGGCGGCAAAGAGTCGCAAGCCAATCCCTGGACCGCCATCGCCGCCCTCGGGGCGTGGAAAACCAAGCGGCCGGTGCGCGTATGGCTTTCGCGGCAGCTCGACATGGCGCTGACGGGCAAGCGGCATCCCTTCCTTGCGCGCTTCACCGCCGGGTTCGAAACGGATGGCCGTTTGCGCGGCCTCGATCTCGCCCTCTATGCCGACTGCGGCTGGAGCCTGGATCTCTCCGAGGGCGTCGTGTGGAGAGCTCTCTTTCATTGCGATAACACTTATCTGATTCCTGCGCTCGATGTCACGGGGTTTCTTTGCAAAACTCACAAGACCTCACAGACTGCGTTTCGGGGCTTCGGCGGCCCACAGGGCATGGTTGTCATCGAGGACATCCTCAGCCGTGCCGCGCAGGCGCTGAAGATTGAGCCGCACGTGATTCGCGAGCGCAACTTCTATCGCGAAGGCGATGTCACCCACTATGGGCAGCCGGTAAAGGACGCCGGGCGCATTTCGCTGTTATGGCAGCGTCTGAAAGAGACCAGCCGCTTCGATGCACGGCGCGACGAAGCGGCCGCTTTCAACGCGAAAAACGCGCACCGGAAACGCGGCATCGCCATCACGCCGGTGAAGTTCGGCATCTCGTTCACAACGGGATTTCTGAACCAGGCCGGTGCGTTGGTGCTGGTCTATCGTGACGGCAGCGTCCAGTTGAGCCACGGCGGCACGGAAATGGGCCAGGGCTTGTTCACAAAGACGCGATACATTGCCGCGCAAAGTCTGGGTGTGCCGCTCGAAGCCGTGCGCGTTATGCCGACGCGAACCGACAAGGTGCCTAACACGTCGCCAACCGCTGCTTCGGCGGGAACCGACCTCAATGGCGCGGCCATTCTGGATGCTTGCACTCAAATCAAGAGCCGCCTCGTCCCAGTCGCCGCCGGCCTGCTGCATTGTGACGAAGCCGCGGTTCGCTTTGATGCCGGACAAGTGTACGCCGACGGGCGGAAAACCGAATCCGTCAGCTTCGCAACTCTTACTGAAACGGCGTACCGCGCCCGCGTACCGCTTTTTGCGCATGGCTACTATCGCACCCCGGACATCCACTTCGATCCGCAAGCCGGAAGGGGCAAACCGTTCCACTATTTCGTGTACGCCGCCGCCGTTACGGAGGTCGAGGTCGACCGGTTTGCGGGCGAGCACCGCGTGCTCAGTGCCAGCCTGCTCGAAGACGTGGGAGAATCCTTCGCCCCACTGATTGATCTGGGCCAAATCGAGGGCGGATTCGTGCAAGGCCTCGGCTGGCTGACGCTCGAGGAATTGTTGTGGGATCGCCACGGCCGCCTGGCCACTTCAGGCGCATCCACGTACAAGCTGCCATCATGGCCCGAGCTCCCGGAATCCTTTGAAGTTGCTTTTCTCGAACGAGCCGCGGAACCCGGCGTGATCTTTGGAAGCAAAGCCGTAGGGGAGCCATCGGTGATGCTAGCCATTTCGGTTCGCGAAGCGATTCGCGACGCCATCTCTGCCTTCGGAAACGGAGGGGTTGTGATGTTCGACAGTCCAGCGACGCCGGAACGGATATTCTGGGCCGTCGAGAAAGCGCGCGCGGAATCCGGAGCAGTGTCCGCGGAAGTAGAAGGAGCCGTTCGCCGATGAACCTCACGCTGCACGCTGAGTCAACAATGACCCGGTCCAGTAACCCGCGCCCGTGACTATTGATCAACTCAACACTCTCGATCAGGAGGCTTTCGTCCACGAGATCGGTTGGGTCTTTGAGCATTCGCCTTGGGTCGCGCAGCGGGCATGGCCCTGCCGCCCGTTCACTTCGGTCGTGGATTTGCATGGCAAGATGACGGCCGAGGTTGACCAGGCTTCGCACGACGAGCGACTGGCCCTTCTGCGCGCCCATCCCGATCTCGGCAGCCGGGCGGCCATGAGCGCAAGCTCGACAAACGAGCAGGCCGCCGCGGGCCTCGACCACCTAAATCTAGAAGAATTTCAACGCCTGCATCGCCTGAACAAAGCCTATACGGAGAAATTCGCATTCCCGTTTCTCTTTGCCGTCAAGGGAAGCAACAAACTCCAGATTCTGGAGGCCCTCGAACGGCGGCTGCAGTCCACTCGGGATGAAGAATTACAGGAGGCGCTGCGTCAGGTCTATCGAATAGCGCGCTTCCGGCTGGAAGCTATCATTGAGGATCGTCCACAGGAGACATAGGTGAATCGGTTCGCCAGCGGCACGAAACGGAATTACTACGGTAAAGGCGATGTAACTGTCTACCGGCTTCATCGCCTGGGGAATCAGCCGGAGGGAGCGAGCCCCGTCTTCGCCGCAAACGTCAAAATGCTGATCTACGGAGACGCATTCTGGCCGACTTACACAACCGGCGACAATACCGGGCTTGTCGCTACCGACTCAATGAAGAATTTCATACAGCGCGAGACTTTGCACTTCAGCGGTAGTGACCTGGAATCGTATTGCCGTTTTTTGGCGGAGAAGTTCCTTGCCACATATCCGCAAGCCGAAGGAGCGCAAGTCTCCGCCGTCGGGATACCCTTTGCGTTTCTCCCCCAGAGCGCGGTCTCGTTTACGCCCTCCGGCCCCGATCGCGCGGGCGCGCAGGTGGAACTAAAGCGCGATGGGCCGGCCTTGCAGCTTGTCGAAGCCCGCTCTTCCATCGCTGGCTTCAAGCTTCTGCGCCTTGGGGGGAGCGCATTCTATGGGTTCGTGCGCGACGAATACACAACGCTGCCCGACATCCGGAATCGCCCTCTCCACATGTGGCTGGATTTGGATTGGACTTACACCTCGAATGCTGCCGCCTTCAACAACGGATCAGTGGCGGCGCACGTGAAGGGCCTAGTGCATGAGGTTTTCAACACATTCGAGTCCGGAAGTATCCAGCAAATCATTTACTCTATAGGCACGAAGATACTCTCCGATATCGCCACCGTCTCCGAAATTCGCCTCGAAGCGAACAATCGCACTTGGGACACAATAGCCGAACAGGGCGACGAGATTGGCGTTTACACTGACGCAAGGCCGCCGTATGGGTGCCTTGGCCTGACGCTGAGGAGGTAGCATGGCCCGCATCTCCACCCATGTGCTGGATATTGCGCTCGGGCAGCCCGTTGCCGGGCTTCGGGTGGAGCTGTTTCGCATTACAGACGGCGTGCGCAAACCGGTCTGTTCCGCAATTACGAATGCCGATGGCCGCACAGACCAGCCGCTTTTCGCTGGAGACCTGATCCAGATCGGCGCTTACGAACTCGTGTTTCACGCCGGCGCGTACCTTCGAGCAACAGGGGCAGCGAGCGAGATCCCGTTTCTCGACGAAATTCCGATTCGCTTTGGAGTCGCTGAAGCGACGGGCAATTATCACGTGCCCCTGCTGCTGGCCCCGCACGGCTATAGCACCTACCGCGGATCATGACCAGCCCTGCCCGCCAAGCAGCAGCCCGCCAAACAATGTTGATGTGCCGCGAACTGGCGCAGTTCTCGGAAGAACCAGGTAGAACTACCCGAACGTTTCTTTCGCTTCCCATGCGCGACGTGCACCGCGTGTTAACTAGGTTGATGGCCGAAGCGGGCATGCGCGTGAGCGTCGATGCAATGGGCAATCTGCATGGCATCACCGCGGCCCGGCCCAATGCGCCCAGACTGCTGATCGGCTCTCACCTCGACACCGTGCCCGATGCGGGCGCGTTTGACGGCATCCTCGGAGTTGTGCTCGGCATCCTTCTGGCGCGGACATGTCAAGACGTGTCCACCAATCTTTGCCTCCACGTGATCGGCTTCTCCGAAGAAGAAGGCGTCCGCTTTGGTACTCCGTTTCTCGGAAGCCGCGCGCTGGCTGGATCCATTGACGAACAAATACTCGACCGTCGCGATCGTAACGGCCGTTCCGTTCGAGAGGCGATCGCGGACTTCGGCCTCGATCCGGCCGCAATTCCCAATTCAAGCTTGGATGCGCGGCTCAGGGAAGGAGCAATCGGTTATCTCGAGATCCACATCGAACAAGGGCCCGTGCTCGAAAACCTGAATCTGCCGCTGGGTATTGTGGATGCCATCGCCGGCCAGAGCCGCCTCGAGATCGTCTTCGAAGGGAAGGCGAATCATGCCGGAACGACTCCGATGGATTTGCGGCGCGACGCGCTCGCCTGCGCGGCTGAATGGATTATGCGAGTCGAGGAGGAGGGCCGCGCGAGCGGCGGAGTTGCTACTGTCGGGAGAATCGAGATCGTGCCCAATGCCTCGAACGCCGTGGCTGGCCACGCGCGCGCAAGCCTCGATGTGCGGCACGTGTCTGACGTCCACCGCAGAGATACCGTCGAGCGCCTGGTTTCAGCAGCGGATGAGATTGCCCGGCGGCGGGGCCTAGAGATGCGCCACAACTACAACCTCGATCAGCCCGCTGTTCCCATGGATAGCAAGTTAACTGAGCGCTTGGAGAACGCAGTACAGAGCGATGGATATCCCGTTCACCGGATGATGAGCGGCGCGGGCCATGACGCGATGATTATGGCGCCTCTCGTCCCCGCCGCCATGCTCTTTCTTCGAAGTCCCGGCGGGGTGAGCCATTCCCCCGAAGAGTCGGTTCTCGAGGCCGATGTCGATGCGGCGCTAAGCGCCGGCGCCCAGTTCATTCGCGATTTGGCGCGGCAATATGCATGACCTGGTGATTCGCGGCGGACAAGTGATCACGGCAGCGGGCGTGATCTCCGCGGATATTGCAATAGAAGACGAACGAATCTACGAAATCGGGCCAGACCTCGACGCGGGAAAAGAGGAGCTGGATGCCCGAGGCCTCACTATTTTCCCGGGAGTGATTGACGTCCACGTCCACTTTAACGAGCCAGGCCGCACACACTGGGAAGGGTCTGCAACGGGCAGCCGAGCATTCGCCGCGGGCGGCGGCACGCTGTTCTTCGACATGCCGCTGAACTCGTCGCCCTGCACGGTCAACGGCGCGGCATTCGACGAAAAGCGGGCGGCGCTCGAAAAATCCTCCGTCACTGATTTCGCCCTTTGGGGAGGCCTCGTCCCCGGCAACACCAGTGAGTTGCCTGAATTGGCCGAGCGCGGCGTTGTTGGACTGAAGGCGTTCTTGTGTGATTCCGGGCTGCCGGAGTTCCCGCGCGCGGACGAGTCAACCCTTTTCGAAGGTATGCGCGTTGCAGCGAGGTTCGCGCTCCCGGTGGCCGTGCATGCGGAAAGTCAAGCCATCACAAGTGCGCTCACGCGTGAGGCGATCGGCAATGGACGAACGTCGGTGCGCGATTACCTCGCTTCGCGGCCGGTCCGCGCCGAAGTAGAAGCAATTCAGTCTGCCGCCGCAATCGCAAAAGAGACGGGAGCCAAACTCCATATCGTGCACGTCAGCTCCGGAAGCGGTGTTCGCGCTGCCCTTGAAGCGCGCGCGGGCGGCGTCGACGTATCCATTGAGACCTGTCCGCACTATTTGTTTTTCACCGCGGAGGATATGGAACGCCTCGGAGCAGCCGCCAAATGCGCGCCGCCTCTGCGGAGCAGCGGAGAGCGCGAGGACCTCTGGGAGCGAGTCCTCGACGGCAGCGTCGGAATCATCGGGTCCGACCACTCGCCGGCTCCCATCGAGCTAAAGAGCGGCAGCGATTTCTTCAGCATCTGGGGAGGTATTGCCGGTATCCAGGCTACCCTCGCCGTGCTTCTTGAGACCGGCTATCGGCAGCGTGGCCTACCACTCGGGAGTATCGCCGAACTGCTTTCGAATCACCCCGCACAGCGTTTCAACATACACAATAAAGGCGGCATCCGGCGCGGTTACGATGCGGATCTCGCCATGGTTCGCCTTTCCGAGTCGTTCGTGATGGACGCGGGCTCGCTGTTGCAGCGCCACGCGATCTCGCCGTATATCGGAAGCCGGTTCCGCGGCAAGGTTGAAGAGACACTTCTGCGTGGAAAGCTCGCCGGCACATCCGCTGGGCGATTCGTGCGGCCCCAGAGTACAATCGATTGAATCTGATGCGCCACCTCGGTCACACCCGTAGCGCCTATCGCCCCGACCACCTGCTTCTGACACCAGATACCTTCGTGCGCGCTCCGCTGCCCGGCATGCGGAATGCGACTGCAATCGTGCATGTCAGTCCGGCCGCCGGCGCCGCCTTTACTCAGTTCACGGCTTTGTTGGAACCCGACGGCGAGCTCGCGCAAGCCGCATGGCAGCGCTTCATTTACGTAGTCGAAGGCAGGATAAATATCGATGGGCGAGTCCTTGCTGAAGGCGGCTATGCCTTTCTGCCGGCACGTCACCCCAGCGTGGTCCGCGCGGGCGTTTCCTCGCGCCTGGCAGTCATCGAGAAGCCCTACGTATCGCTCGCCGGTGTGACTGCTCCTGACGTTCTATTCGGCGAGGAATCCGCCGTTCATCCCCAACCTCTTGAGGGCGACGATGCACTCGCAGTGCGCGCTCTGTTGCCCTCTGACCCTGCCTTTGATTTTGCCGTAAACATCATGACCTATCAGCCCGGCGCCAGCCTGCCCATGGTTGAGAGCCATGTTATGGAACACGGTCTCCTGATGCTCGAAGGCGGCGGGATTTACCGCTTAAGCGACAACTGGTATCCAGTGAGTGAAGGCGACTTTATCTGGATGGCTCCCTATTGTCCCCAGTGGTTCGGCGCATTGGGGAAGAAGCCCGCAAAATACCTCATCTACAAAGATTGGAACCGGTGACCATCGAAATCCAGATAAATCGGCTCTCGAATGAGCTCGAGCGCCTGGCAAGTTACTCCGACCTGCCTGCTCCGGCATTGAGCCGCGTCGTATTCACAGAGCAGGATCTACTCGCGCGCAGCTATGTCAAACAGCTTTGCGAGGAAGCCGGCTTAGTCGTGCGCGTGGATCCTGTCGGGAACACATTCGCTCGCTGGGTTGGTTCGGACGCCGAGGCTCCTGCCGTTGCCACGGGCTCGCACATAGACGCGATCCCGAATTCCGGCCGCTTTGATGGCACGGTGGGCGTGCTGGGCGGGCTCGAAGCCATTCGCGCCCTGCAAAGATCCGGATTCACGCCCAGACGATCGCTCGAGCTGGTGATCTTTACTTCAGAAGAACCGACGCGGTTCGGCTTGGGCTGCCTCGGGAGCCGCCTGATGGTCGGCGCGCTGGACGAAGCCTGCGGAACGCGCCTCCGGGATCAGGAGGGCAGAACGCTCGATGAAGTTCGCGCGGGCGCCGGTCTGGTTGGTCCGCTAAGCGCCGTTCGCCGCCCAACTGGCAGCTATTCGAGTTTTGTCGAGCTGCACATCGAGCAAGGCCCCATCCTCGAACGCGAGCAAATCCCGATTGGCGTTGTGACTGCTATCGCCGCCCCAGCCACCTTGCGGGTTTCGCTCGAAGGTGAGGGAGGGCACGCCGGTGGTGTGCTCATGCCCGGCCGGCGCGACGCCTTGTGTGCGGCGGCGGAGATTGTGCTTGGCGTCGAAGCAGCGGCCAAATCCAGTGGATCAATCGATTCGGTCGCGACGGTCGGTGTCTGCAACGTCTTCCCGGGCGCAGTGAACATCATCCCCAGCCGCGTTCAGCTTGAAATCGACGTTCGCGATACGGATCAGGCGCGCCGCGACGCAATGCTGCACGCGATCATGGACGCCTGTCAAACCCTCAGCCGGCCCCGTAAAGTGAGCGCGCATGTCGAGATCCTCAACCGCGACGCGCCTGCCGCTTGCGATGCCACGGTTGTCGAGGCCTTGGCTAAGGCTTGCGAAACTCAGCATCTGCGGTTTCAACGTATGGTGAGCCGCGCTTACCACGATTCCCTGTTCATGGCACGAATCGCGCCCGCCGCCATGCTGTTTATCCCGTGTCGGGGCGGCGTTAGCCATCGGCCCGATGAATACGCGTCGCCGGAGGCAATCGCGAATGGCGCCCTGGTGCTCGCGCACGCACTCGCTTCGCTTTCGCAATTCTAAGTTTCGCCTGGAGGCCTATGACAACCAATCGGTGGCTGATCGCACTCGCCGGCGTGCTGATGCAAATCGCTCTCGGCGCCGTCTATGCCTGGAGTGTGTTTCGCAATCCTCTCATCAAGGCCCATGGCTGGACCATTCCCGACGTCACCCTTATATTCCAGATCACTATTCTGGTCGTGGGGTTCGCGGCTTTCCTCGGTGGCTTGTGGATGAAGAAGGCCGGACCGCGTCCGGTTGCCTTCACCGCGGCTGTTCTCTATGGCGCCGGCACTGCCGCGGCTGGCTTGGCCCAGTCTTTGCCCATGCTCTATTTGACTTACGGATTTATCGCAGGAACAGGCCTCGGGCTCGGCTACATAGTTCCCGTGGCCACTTTGATCAAGTGGTTTCCAGACCGGCGTGGCATGATCACCGGAATTGCAGTAGCCGGATTCGGCGCAGGCGCCCTGGTTATGGCGCCGGTCGCCACCAGTCTGATTAAGTCGGTGGGTGTAGGCGCCACCTTCGAGCTGCTAGGCCTGGCTTATCTGGTGATCGTCTTGGCCTGCGCGTTCGCGATGCGGAACCCACCCGAAGGCTATGCGCCTCCGGGGTATCAGGCGCCACCAGTGAGTAAGTCATCATCAGGCAGCAACTATACCCTCTCGCAGGCTTTGCGTACCTGGCAGTGGTATGCGTTATGGCTCACCCTGTTTCTTAACGCCAACGCCGGCATCGCGATCATTTCCCAGGCATCGCCCATGGCTCAGGAAATCTCCCACGTTAGCGCTGCGGTGGCCGCGGGAATGGTCAGCCTGATTTCTGTCGGAAACAGCGCGGGCCGGTTTCTGTGGGCTTGGCTCTCTGACGCCATTGGCCGCCGCAACGTGTTTCTGACCATGTTTCTGCTGCAAGCAGTGCTCTTCTTTCTGTTATCCCGAGTGGAATCGTTCGGTCTGCTAACTTCCATCGCTTTCGTCGTCCTGTTGTGTTACGGCGGCGGTTTTGGCACGATGCCGGCTTTTGCCGCGGATTATTTCGGCGCAAAGGACGTAGGCTCAATTTACGGCATGATGCTGACGGCCTGGGGACTGGCGGGAATGTTCGGCCCAACCATATTTGCGCAGGTCCGCCAAGCCACTGGCCACTATCAGGGCGCCATGACCATCCTGGCGATCGTCATTTTAGTAAGCGCCGTAGTGCCGTTAATCCTGCGACCCCCCAAAGCTCTCGCCTAGTCTGCCTGCGCTATCTTCCGCTGCCCAAAACCTCGGCAAGAGGGTTCGGATACGCTTCCGGATCTTGCTCACCCGGCTTGTGCAGACACTGAAAATCCTTCTCGATCAGCACCAAACTGGCCCCATCCCCCTCGCCGCTAATGCCTACCTGATCGCCGTCGGCCCACGCAACCATTGCCACATGCGGAAGCGTCACGCGGATAGTGTCGCCGTCGAAATCCGCACTAACTTGCGCCGCATTCCCAGAGCTCGCAACCGAGTAAGTCAAACTACGCCCGGAAGCGAAGTGGAGTGACGACTGAACACAGCCGCCCGCTCTGAGCTCCGCTACTTCCTTTTGCGTCAACCGCAACCGCAGCGAGTCACCCTGAATGCGAAGTTTCATGTATGGTTCTCCGAAACCGTAACTCGACCGGCTCCGCTATATACATTAAAGCGGTCATTTCTCAGAAAGCCGATCAGCGTCATGCCCGCTTTCTCCGCGGTAGCAACGGCCAAGCTCGACGGCGCCCCCACTGCGGCCAGCAGCGGGATGCTCGCCATTAGAGCTTTCTGCACCAACTCGAAGCTGGCTCGCCCGCTCACCAGCAGCATTCTCCGCGACAGCGGCGTCTGGCGATTCAGAATCGCCGCGCCAATCAGCTTATCCACCGCGTTGTGTCTGCCTACATCTTCGCGCATTCCCTGTAATTCCCCGTCGAAGTCGAAAAGGGCCGCCGCATGCTGCCCACCTGTGCTCTGAAACACTGCCTGCCCCGCGCGCAGACGGTCCGGAAGCCGCCGGATAACGTTGGAATCCACACGCAGGTGGTCCGGCGCCAATGCCGGGCAAGCATTGCGCTCCAGGTCCTCGATTGACGCCTTCCCGCACACTCCGCACGCCGACGTCATCAGGAAGTTTCGCCTTGCGGGCGGGTGATTCACCCCTGCTTCCGGCGTTCGCCGCACTTCCACCACGTTCGGATTCCCGTCAGCCGGGCGGCCGATCGACAGAATGTCCTCTCCCCCGGCAATCAAATCTTCGGCAAACAAGAAGCCCGCGGCTAATTCGAAATCATCGCCAGGCGTCCGCATGGTCAGCGAAATAGTGGCCTGATCCAGGCGGATCTCAAGAGGCTCCTCCACGGCCAGCACGTCCGCGGCCTCACATGCGGATGACCCTTCGACTCTGCCGACCGATACCGTAACTACCGCTTCACTCACAGGCCCTTTCCAAAACTCTCGGTCAGGTCCAGAATCACGCCCAGCGCATAGCGCGTATTCTCATGCCTTAGTCTGCGGAACAATTGCCATAGCGATGGGGGCTTCTCCGCTTTCTTCTTTTGCGATCCCTCGATTACCGTGTGTGCCAGGCTGTTCAGCACATCCGGTGGAATGCTGCCGAAGAACTTGGTGAGCAATATGAAATTTCGTATCGCTCGCGTTGCATCCGGAGTATTCACGGCGCTCGTTACCGTCTCGACGATCTCGCCGCCGGCGCCAAGCCCTCCCCGAACCAGCTCCAGCACTCCTCGATCCTGCAAAAGTTGCAGCACTTCGTATCCACTTAGAATTGCGTCGGCATGCGCGGCAGCGCCTTGACGCAGCCGGTCTTCTGCGCTTTCGCCCCGAGCCGGCGACGGGATATACGAAATGGGTGGCGCCATGATGATACCTTTCTACTTAGTCTGGATTTGAACCAGCACGCTACCAGGTGGACGATACGCCGGCTGCCGCCATTTGCGCTGCACTTCGACGCCTTTCTGCGGTGTCGGCTTCCCGTAGCGCGAGTTGTTCTTCGGAAGCGGACTCGGGCCCGTGGGTTCAAGGATGCGCAATTGCACGGCGAGCTCTTTATAAGCCGGAGTGTGCGTGGCTGGGTCGGTGAAACTGCTGGTAAGTGCGTTCACCGGATGCGCGGTCGAGTTCATCGGCATATATAACTGGTCGCCATGCACCCGGTCGGTAACTATTGCCCGAACGCTCACCTTGCCGCGTCTCGAAGTAAGTTCCACCAGAGTGCCGTTTTCGATTCCGCGCGCGCGAGCCAGCTCCGGCGACACCTCGACGAACGTGTCGGGCGTCCTCGCCTCAATGCCCGCCACCCGATATGTCAGGTTGCCTTCGTGGAAGTGCTCGAGTAAGCGGCCATTATTCAGGTGTAAGTCGAACTCAGCGTCCGGGCGCTCGGTCGGCTCGCGCCAGAGTAGCGGAAACAAGCGAGCCATATTATCGGGATGGTTGAACTCGTTCACGTAAAGCAGCGGTTGGTCGCTTCCATCCGGCGCAACCGGCCACTGCAGGCTCTTGAAGCCTTCCAGCCGCTCGTAACTAACGCCCGCCATGATAGGAGTCAAAGCCGCAATTTCATCCATGACTTCCGAGGGGTGCTTGTAATTCCACTGCGCGCCCAGCCGATTGGCCACGTCCTGAATGATGCGCCAATCGGGCCGGCTTCCGGGAAGCGGGTCCAATACCTGGTAAAGCCGCTGGATGCGCCGTTCGGTGCTCGTAAACGTTCCCTCTTTTTCGAGGCTCGGGCTGGCCGGCAGCACCACGTCGGCAAACCGGCAGGTCGTGCTGAAGAAAATATCCTGTACCACGAAAAATTCCAGGCGCTCTAGGCCTTGGGACACGTAATTCGCGTTCGAGTCGACGAGGCTCATCTCCTCGCCGCAAAGATACATGCCTTTCAGCTTCCCGGCGTAGATGGCATCCACCATCTCGTGGTTGTCGAGTCCCTTCACCGGCGGGATTTTGCCTCCCCAACGAGCCTCAAATCGTTCGCGTATGGCGGAGTCCTCGATGGCCTGATAGCCGGGCAGGTAGTTAGGCATCGAACCCATATCGCTCGCTCCCTGCACGTTGTTGTGGCCCCGTAGCGGGTATGCCCCAGTGCCGGGCCGCATGTAGTTTCCAGTTACTAGCAGCAAATTGGAGATTGCCGTCGAAGTGTCCGATCCACTGCTATGCTGCGTGACTCCCATCGCCCACAGGGCGCACATCGATTTCGCCTCGCCGATCATATGCGCCAGTTTCGTGAGCGTCTCAATCGATAACCCGCAGGTGCGCGACGCAAACTCCAGCGTAAAGGGCTCCAGGCTCTTCGTGTAATCCTCGCTCCAGTTCACCCACTTTTCGAGGAACGCCCTGTTTGCCATCCCGTTTTCCAACAAATACCGGCTCACCGCGCTCAACCACACGATGTCCGTCCCCGGCCGCGGGCTGATAAACAGGTCCGCCCGGCGCGCCATCTCGTGCTCCCGCAGATCGGCGACTATCAGCTTCTGCCCGCGCAGCTTGTGCGATCGCTTCACGCGCGTCGCCAGCACTGGATGGCTTTCGGCGGTGTTACTGCCGATAATCAACACCAGATCAGACTGCTCAATATCCGAAATCGAGCCCGAATCTCCGCCGTAGCCGACCGTGCGGAACAGGCCCATGGTTGCCGGCGCCTGGCAGTAACGCGAGCAATTGTCCACGTTATTGGTGCCGATCACGGAGCGAGCCAGCTTCTGCATCAGAAAGCTTTCCTCGTTGGTGCACTTGGACGAGCTCACGAAAGCCAGCGCATTCGCTCCATCGCGCGCTTTGATTTCGGTAAGCCTCCTGGCCACCACGTCGAGCGCTTCGTCCCACTCGGCTTCCCGGAAGCGGTGGCCCTCCCGAATCAGCGGCTTCGTCAGCCGGTCCGCGCTGTTCACGAAATCCCAGGCGAACTTGCCCTTCACGCACGTCGAAACGCCGTTGGCCGGTCCCTCCGAAGGCTCAACCTTCAAGATGTGCCGATCCTTGGTCCAGACTTCGAAGCTGCAGCCGACTCCGCAGTACGTGCATACGGTCTTCGTCCTGCGAATGCGCGTGGCGCGCATGGCCGATTCCACCTCCGACACCTTCATAATGGCGCCGTAGCCTGTCTCCGACTCCAGTCCCTTCACGATGTTGATCATGCCGTCGAGGGTCTGATGGTTCAGGCCGGTCAAGTATCCGGCATGACCAATCATCGATTTCTCCATCAGCGCATTGCACGGGCAAACCGTCACGCAGTGGCCACAAGATACGCAGCTTGACTCGCCGATAGCCGCGCCGCCGTCCCATAACACCCTTGGATGCGGGTCCTCCCAGCGTATGGAAAGCGTCTCATTCACTTGCAGGTTCTGGCAGGCCTCCACGCAGCGGCCGCACAGAATGCATTGGCCCGGGTCATAGCGGTAAAACGCGTGTGAGTTGTCCACCTCATACGGCTTCGGCACAAACGGGTAGTGCTGGTGCTCCACCTTGAGCAGCTTCGCCGTGTTATGCACCGTGCAGTTGCCGTTGTTGTTGTCGCACACCGTGCAGTAGAGCTGGTGGTTGCCAAGTATGCGGTCGTACGCTTCCGTCCGGGCCGCCTCGGCTTCCTGGCTGGAGGTTGAAACCGTCATGCCCGCCGCGACAACAGTTCCGCAAGCCCGAACTAACTGGCCGTTAACATCGACGATGCAGGTATCACACGTCTGAATGGGTCCTAATTGCGGGTGATAGCAGACTTGCGGCAAATCCAGCCGTGCCCGATTGATCACGTCGATCAGGCGCTCCCCGATCTTTGCCGGCCGCGCGCTACCGTTGAGGACGATCTCGATCATGGCATTGCTCCCGGTTCCAAAGCGCAATCCCCTTCACGCCGCCGGAACCACTTGAAGTCCGTGCATCACATTTATACCGCAGTTCAGGCCGCTTTCCGGGCAACCGGAGCATCGCGCCAAGGCCCTGTCGCGATAATGCCGCGACGGCCGTTTCCCGCGCTCGCGGCTCCCATGTTAGACTCGGCTCCGGATGCGTTGCTTCGCCAATCCGTTCGTCCCGTTTTGCGCGTACCCATTACAGCGCTTGATGGAGACGAAAGCCGCCAGTTGCGGCCACCGGGGAACAACGCAGACGGCCGTTAACTGCCGGCAATACCTCACAGCTTTCATGCTTCGGATGGTCTTGTGACAGCGGCCGGGGACGCCAGGAGCGTTGATTCCGACGGGGCTCTTCTCGAGCGTGTCGTTAAACGGGACCAAGCGGCGTTCGCCGCTCTTTACGACCGGTACAGCCGTCTGGTCTACTCGTGTGCGCTGCGAATTACTCGAGACGAAGGCGCTGCCGAGGAGGTCCTGCAGGATACGTTTTATCAGGCTTGGCGATCGGCGGAAAAGTTTGATCCTGGGCGCGGTTCCCTCGCAGGCTGGCTGTTGGTTTCGGCCCGCAACCGGGCGATTTCCCGTATACGCCGCCGGAGCGAACGGGATAACGAGGAGCTTGACGAAAATAGCGTGGCATTGCCGTCGAACGTTGAATCGAATGCAGCCCAGAGCATTTTGCTGCAGCGCGTGACGGCAGTAATGGAGCAGTTATCGGAGCCGCAACGCGAGGCGGTTGAACTCGCCTACTTTGAGGGCATGACGCATACGGAGATTGCGACTCGCACGGGCGAACCGCTCGGGACCGTAAAGACCCGAATTCGTTCGGCGATGGGAATTTTGAAACGAGCGCTCAATTGACAGACCAGCACCCAATTGAGGAACAACTCGATCTCTTCGCGCTCGGCGCGTTGGAAGGCGACGAGCGCCGTGAGGTGGAACTCCATCTCGCTACTTGCGCCGCTTGCACCCGCGCTCTTGCGGAGACTCGCGGCGTTCTGGCGTCGATGGCGCTCACTGCTCCGCCTGCCGTTCCAGCGCCCCGCGTAAAGCTGCAGCTCCTTGAGCGCATCCGAAAAGATGCCCCCGCGGTTCCCGAAAGGCAGAGCGTTCGGCCCAGCGTGGAAACGCGGCGCATCTCCTGGTGGAATCGAGTGTGGGCTCCCGCCGCGGTAGTCTTTGCCGCGATCGCCCTCTTCTTCTGGGTCTCAAACCAGCGGCTGGCGAATGAAATCGAGGTGTTGCGCAAGGCGGCAATAGAGCAAAAGGCGCAATTAGACCACTTCAAAGCCGTTTCGCAAATGGTTCTCTCGCCCGACACGGTCACCGTGAACCTCGCGTCCGCCCGGCCGGATTTCGCGGGCAGCGGGCGCGTCATCTACAACGCCCGGCGCGGCGCGCTCATGTACTCGGGTTCCGTTCCGCCGCTAGCCGCCGGCAAAGCGTACGAACTGTGGGTAGTGCCGAAGACGGGCAATCCGATTCCTGCCGGCTTGCTAAGTGTCAGCGCATCGGGCGAAGGGTCGGTCGTTCTTCCATCGATTCCAGCCGGTGTCGCCTACAAGGCCTTCGCAATCACCCTCGAGCCGGCCGGCGGCACACCCGCGCCCACGGGTCCCTTCGTCCAAGCCGGCGCCTGACATATGGGGCAGGTTGTCAACCTGCAGGCCGATTGTCAATCGGCCCGCTTGCCTCGTGCGCTCGGCCAGCCACTGCTATTTCACTACGATGTTCACCAGCTTGTCGACCAGCGCAATTACCTTCACCACCTGCTTGCCTTGAGTGAATGGAACCACTTTGTCGTGAGACAGGGCAATTCTCTTGAGCTCTTCTTCTGAGGTGCCGAATGGAACCGATACGTGGCCCCGAAGCTTCCCGTTCACCTGAACCACGATTTCAGCCAGATCCTCCCGCGCCAGCTCGGGATCAAACTGCGGCCAAGGCTCTCGAAAAGCCGGAGTCTCGCGTCCAAGCGCGCTCCAGAGTTCTTGCGCGGTGAAGGGCGCAAACGGAGCCAGCATCAGCACCAGCTTTTCGAGCAGCTCCGCGATCGGCGCTGGAGACAGCTTCGCTTCGAGCGCGTAGAGCTCGTTGACCAGCTCCATCATCGAAGCAATCGACGTATTGAAGTGCCAGCGGCTATCGAAATCGTTGGTAATCTTACGCACCGTCTGATGAAGTTTGCGGAGCGCCTGGCGGTCCGCCTCGTTCGAGCCGGAACCATCGCCACCCATTCGGTCAATGTTGCGCGTCACGAATCGGAATACGCGGCCGAGAAAGCGGTGCTGGCCTTCCACGCTCGATTCGTTCCAATCCATGTCTTTCTCAGGCGGCGCCGCAAACAAGACATAAAGGCGGCACGTATCCGCGCCATACTTCCGGATCATTTCGTCCGGGTCAACCACGTTGCCCTTTGATTTCGACATCGCGCTGCCGTCTTTCAGCACCATGCCCTGTGTGAACAGGTTCCGCACGGGTTCCGGATTGTGAATCAGCCCGATATCGCGCATCACCTTGGTCCAGAAACGGGAATAGATCAAATGCAGAATCGCGTGCGTGACGCCGCCGATGTATTGATCAATCGGGAACCACTTCTCGATGATCTTGGAATCAAACGGCTGGCGGTCGTTGTGCGCATCGCAATACCGGTAGAAATACCACGAGGAGTCGATGAACGTATCCATCGTGTCGCTCTCGCGGCGGGCCGGCTTTCCGCACTTCGGGCACGGCACATTCATGAACGATTCGTCGGCCAGAAGCGGCGATTGGCCTTTCCCGGTGATATGGACATCGCGCGGCAGCACGACTGGTAGATCTTCTTCCGGCACCGCCTGGCAGCCGCAGCCAGGGCAGTAGACAATCGGAATCGGCGTGCCCCAATAGCGTTGGCGCGAGATGCCCCAATCCTTGATCCGAAAGACAACCGAGGCTTTCCCGAAGCCGTTTTTCTCGGCGTGCGCGGCCATCTTCACGCGAGCGTCGCCACTCGCGAGGCATGACCATCCGCCGGAGTGCTCCACAATGCCGTCCTCGGTGAAAGGGGCCTGCATGTGGTTCGCATCCTCCAGCGGGCCATCGGCCGGCCGGATCACCGGCACAATCGGTATGTGATACGCGCGGGAGAATTCGAAGTCCCGCTCATCGTGCGCCGGCACCGCCATGATGGCCCCTGTGCCATAGCCCATGAGCACGAAGTTGCCCACCCAGATGGGCACGCGTTCGCCGGAAAACGGATGAGTCGCGTAGCGGCCCGTGAAGATGCCTTCTTTCTCCAGATCCCCGGGATCTTTTCGCGCCGCGGCGTCGAGCATCAGTTTCACTTGCGCGCGCTTGGTCTCATCCTCCACCAGCGAATCTACCAGCGGGTGCGCAGGCGCCAGAATAAGGCACGTAGCGCCGTAGATCGTATCGATGCGCGTGGTGAAGATGCGGATCGGCTCGCCTGTGTCTTCCAGGCGAAAATCCACCTCGGCGCCTTCCGAACGCCCAATCCAATTGCGCTGCATCGTCAGAACACGCTCCGGCCAGCCACCCTCCAGCGTCTTCAACGCTTCCAGCAGTTCATCGGCGTAAGCGGTGATTTTTAGAAACCACTGTTGCAGAGCGCGCTGCTCCACCGGCGTGGTTTCGTGGCGCCAGCAGCAGCCATTCACCACCTGTTCATTTGCCAGAACCGTGCAGCACACGGGGCACCAGTTGAGCAGGGCTTCCTTTTTATAGGCCAGCCCGCGTTCGAACATTTTCAGGAAAAACCACTGGTTCCAGCGATAGTATTCCGGCTCGCACGTCGAAATCTCCCGGCTCCAGTCGTACCCGAATCCCATCCGGTACATCTGCGCCTTCATTAGCGCAATGTTGGAAATCGTCCATTCACTGGGATGGCGGCCGTTCTGGATAGCCGCGTTTTCCGCCGGCAGCCCGAACGCGTCCCAGCCCATCGGGTGCAGCACGTCGTAGCCGCGCATCCACATGTAACGCGCCAGCGCGTCTCCAATCGAGTAATTGCGCACATGGCCCATGTGCAGCTTTCCGCTCGGGTACGGCAGCATCTCGAGCACGTAGTACTTCGGCCGCTCAGGAGCGTCCGCTACGTAGAGTTGCGGAGAGTCTTTCCACTGCTGATACCACTTTTCCTCGATGGCGTGGTGGTCAAAGGGTTGTTCCGGAATACGAGCTCCTTAAGTGCCGAAAAGTTACCACGTTCGCCGCTTGCGCGATTCTGTGGCGTTTCGAGGATCAAGGCCGTGTCGCACAATCTCGGATGATTGAGAGTGCGGCTCAGCCCTTCTTTCCCAATATACTCGCGTCGCCCAAGCGCGGATTACATCGAAATGTTTGACTTTACAATAAGCCATTGCAGATCATAAGCTTCCCGCCATTCCCCCAATACACTGAGGATGTGGGGCAGGCGATCTTGTCGCCTGCTTATTCTGGCCAGCCTTTGTTTCCACGCTTCACCTGCCGCTCGGGCCAGTAAAAATCGCCATCCGGATGCGACCGTAGCTCGCGGAGCGCGAAGGATCGTTGTTAACCCCCCCGCGCGCCCTCGAACTTCGCGTTGGCGAAAAGATTTGGAACGTCCTAATGCCGAGACTCGTCGCCCTCTTAGCAGCGCTCCAGGGAGGCGCCGGTAGAGCAGTGCGCTCCGGCCCGCAAACTCCAGCACATTAAGAAAGCTGAACCTTAGCGCCGTTTTGAGGCACCCAAATTCAGCTGGCTGGGCACGGAAATGAGTGTATGGCCGGAGCAAAGCGTCGAGCGATGGAGCCATGCGTTACGTGGCGAAATCAATGTCTGTTACCGAATCGTTCAGCTCGCCGGTCGCATCCCTAACATTTGGACGAAGAAGGGGGCTTAAACGGGTATGAGTCATACCAAAGCATCATCGGTGATTGAGCCGGCTCTTGCTTATTCGCAGAATGGCCGTTCCGGGGCAACCGGAGCAGCGGCTAAAACGGCCGAAAGCTACAAGGTATTCCACCGTGTTCTCGATTGGGTAACCGAAGAGCGGATGCAGTTGATCAACATCTCTGATCGCATCAATGAAACCGTGCGGAAGAGTGGAGTTCGCGAAGGCCTGGTTCATTTGCAGAGTCTCCACACTACTACCGCGCTCTTCTTGAACGAGTGGCAGGATGCGCTCATCCATGACGTGAAGACGTTCTTCTCAGGCTTGGTTGCCGGCAACACCTACTATCGCCACAACGACCCTGACTACTCCGACTGCGAACGCAAGAATGCCGATTCGCACATGCGCGGCATGGTGATGGGCCAGACGCTGTGTCTCCAGGTCAGAAACTCGTCCGTACTCCTGGGTACGTGGCAGAGCATCATTCTGGCCGAGTTCGACGGTCCGCGAAGCCGTTCGGTGGCCGTACAGGTGTCTGGCATTTAGGGCGCTGGCCTGTTATCCGCGAAAGGCTCCAGTCCTCGCCTGTACAATCGAACCAGACGAGACACGGGATGCCCACCTACTTCACTCACGCCGAAGCCGAGCGGCTGATGACGCTGGTTCGCACCCTGATTGAACAGCTCCAGAATCTGTACCACGACCAGATTGCCGCCGAAGGTGAAGTGAATAACATCAGCCGGAACATTATGTTAAGCGGCGGGATGATTCCTCCCCGACAGCGGCTGGCCGATCTTAAGCTCCAGCATGAGCGCCTGATCGAGCAGGCCGAGGCGCTTCTTGACCAAATTCGCGGCTTCGGCTGCGAAGTGAAAGATCTCGAGAGGGGCCTCGTGGATTTCCCAACGTTATACAAAGGCCAGATGGTGTATCTCTGCTGGATGCTCGGCGAGGAGCGCATTGCCTATTGGCACACTCCGCAAGATGGCTTTCGCGGCCGGCGCCCCATTGATGACGACTTTCTAGCTAATCATCGCGGCGAGCTACAGCAATAGCCCAAAAACGCCTTACAACCGCTAGCCGAGACGCGACCGTGAGGGAGCGTTTTCCTCAGCCGTTTGTTTCCCAACGCCTGAGGTTTAATGAAACCATGATTTCCTTTCGGAAGGAGTTGTGGCTCGATGTCCCGACGCGGCGTGCGTTCGTCAACATCACCCGCGACGTGGCGGCCTGTCTTCGGGAGAGCGGTGTGCAGGAAGGCCTGGTGCTGGTGAATGCCATGCATATAACCGCGTCGGTCTTCATCAACGACAATGAAACCGGCTTGCATCATGACTACGAGAAATGGCTCGAGCGGCTGGCTCCTCACGAGCCCACATCGCAGTACCTTCACAATCGCACCGGCGAAGACAATGCCGACGCTCATCTGAAACGCCAGGTCATGGGCCGCGAGGTAGTGGTAGCGGTCACGAAAGGCCAACTCGATTTTGGCCCCTGGGAGCAGATCTTCTATGGCGAGTTCGACGGCAGGCGCCGAAAACGTGTTCTGGTGAAGATCATCGGCGAATAGGCTTGGCCTGTGCCCTTTGGTTAAACTGGAAGTTGTCAAGCCTCGCCCCTCCCCTGCGTATTTGCGCCGTCAATTTCCTCAACACGGTTCCACTCGTGTGGGGGCTTTTGCAGCAGCGCGGGCGCGAAAATGTCGACCTGTCCTTTGCTCTTCCCAGCATTTGTTCCGATTCTGTTGCCGCTGGCCAGGCGGACATCGGCCTCGTGCCGCTGATCGAAATTGCCCGGCAAGGCCTCGAAATCGTGCCAGGCGTGGGCATCTGCTGCGAGGGACCGGTCCGGAGCATCTTGCTGGTTTCACAAGTTCCCTTCGCTGCCATTCGCACCCTTGCCGCCGACTCCAGTTCCCGCACGTCCGTCCAACTCGCGCGGCTGATTTTGCGCGAGCGCTACGGCGCCCGCCCGGCCTTATTGGAACACCCGCCTGATCTCGATCAGATGCTCGCCCATGCCGATGCGGCGCTCATCATCGGCGATCCGGCACTCCGGCTCGACCCGGATCATCTGCCCTATCAGACCCTCGATCTCGGCGCCGAATGGTTTTCCCACACCGGCCTTCCGATGGTTTTTGCCGCATGGGCAGGCAAGCCGCCGCTCGATACGCCTCGCTTAGAGCGGCTCTTCACCGAATCCTACGAGTTCGGCCGGGCACACCTGGATGACATCGTCTCCACCGAGTCGCACAAGCACGGCGTGTCCATCGAATTGGCCCGTCACTATCTCACCAGCCACATCCACTTCCCCTTGGGCGCGAAGGAGTATCGTGGAATGAATACGTTTCTCGAGCTTGCCGGCTTTGCTGCCCAGCCCGGTTTTGCCGCAATTGAGTTATAACCGCTTATGATCACTCGTGAACAAGCCATCGACCTCTACCAGAGCCCGGATCTCATCACGCTTGGCATGGAAGCGGACGCCGTCCGCAGGAAGCTTCACCCCGATGGCGTAGCCACTTACATCATTGATCGCAATATCAACTACACAAACTTCTGCACCGAGTACTGCAGCTTTTGCGCTTTCTACCGCCCGGTAGGCCATCACGAAGGCTACATTCTGCCGAAGGAAGTGATCTTCGAAAAGATTCGGGAAACCGTTGAACTGGGTGGCACCGGCATTCTGATGCAAGGCGGCCTCCATCCGGATCTGAAGATCGATTGGTATGAGGATCTGTTGCAGTCGATCAAGGCGCGCTTCGATATCTGGTGCCATTGCTTTTCCGCGCCCGAGATCGTCAACATCGCCGAAGTCAGCGGCCTGTCGCTGCGCGACACCATCGCCCGTCTCCGCGACTCGGGCCTCGACTCGATTCCCGGTGGTGGCGCCGAAATTCTCGATGAAGCGGTTCGTCATCGCATCAGCCGCCTCAAGTGCTCCGTCCAGGAATGGATTGATGTCCACCGCACGGCCCATTCTCTCGGTATGCGCACCACCGCCACCATGATGTTCGGCACCGGCGAAACCATTGAACAGCGCCTCAATCACTTTGAAATTGTCAGACGCATTCAGGAAGATACCGGCGGCTTTACCGCTTTCATTCCCTGGTTTTTTCAACGCGAGAACACTTCCCTGGGCCGATTCGTGAAGCAGGAAGCCACTGCCGTCGAGTACCTGAAGATGCTCGCTTTGTCGCGGGTCTACCTGGACAACATCCTGAATATTCAATCTTCCTGGGTTACGCCCGGATTGAAAGTTTGCCAGTTAGGGCTGCGCTTCGGCGGCAACGACGTCGGCAGCATCATGATCGAAGAGAACGTAGTTTCTGCCGCCGGCGCCCACCACTGCGCCACCGAAGAACAACTGCGCCGCCTGATCCGGGATGCGGGCTTCGTCCCCAAACAGCGCGACACCCTCTACCGCACCTACTATCTGAACTAAGTCGTCCAACTCTGCGACACAGCGCGAAAAGACGGGGACTGATGATTCTGTCCCAAGGCGTCCACAATCGCTCGCGCAAGCACTCCGTACTCTCTCACGCCGCGTGGACAGAACCGTTTGTCCCCGTCTTTTCCGCCCCGTCCGGCCTACTCTTGCGCCTTCCAGCCGCGCCATCTGGCAAGAATCGCCGTGATCGCCATCCCCGCCAGCGCCGTGTAGTAACCATCCACAATGAAACGGTATCGGTTGTTTTCGAAACTGGAAAGCAAGTTCGACACCGCCGTCACAAACAAAATCGTGAAGACCATGAAACCCAGCACCACAGCCTCTTCGGTTGTCAGCCGCTCTCTAAGACGCCTCACTCCAAGCTGCGCGACAGCCCATAGCATCAACGCAGGCAATATCACGATCAGGAATGTGCCCGTATAGAGAGGCAGTGTAAAGCCCTTTCCCGATGCCTTAATCACCCTCAGTTGACGGCGGTCGTCGACTGTCCGGAATTGCCCGAAGAACACCGTATTGAAAACCCTGTCGAATGTATGGATGTTTCGCCGTTGGATATCGAACGAATGCATGTCGCTGGTGGGCAGAAAATAGGTGAACCAGGCAATAACTACGGAGCGAAGGTAGGCTTGCGGGTAATGCCTCAATATTGCCTTCGAGTTCGCCACATACAGGTCAGCCAACTTCAGATAGGTGGGGTTGTTGAAGTTAGGGTGAAACTGCGTCCCCTCCTCGTCCAACACCGGGATGCCGGTCTTCGGCGCCAGTTCCACAATCCCGGCGTAGAGGTTCAGCCCGCTAAATGGCGGGATTTTCGCCAGCGGCGTCACGATACCGCTTTTCACCAGCCGGTCGGCCTCTTCCGGCGTCAACTGGAAAGTCGTAATCACTCCAGTATTCATACCTGCCCAAGTGCTCGCCGTAAACGCGCCAAATAGAATCCAGTTCTTCACATAGAGTGCGAGAATTAGCGCGATCACCGGCAAACTGCCCGCCAACACCGCCTTGCGGGCGTTACCCATCACCGCGAGCAATACGATCGTGATCAGGACCACGTAAACCAGATGGAACTGGTTGCGGATCATCACCAGGCCGCAGATGCAGGCATAGAAGCCGATCGAGCGCATTACGCTCGGCTCCTGCACGAGACGGAAGAGCGTGATGGCGGCGGCAAGCAGGAGCAGCAGAATCGGATATTCGTAAATCGCAAGGTTCTCGTACAGAACGCAGCCCGGATTCACTGTAAACAGGATGGTGAGCACCGCCGCCGCCCACTCGTTTACCCGCAACAGCCGCAATAGACGCAGCAGCGCCAGCGCGATCGCAACACCCATCGCGATGTAACAAATCTGCAATACCGTGCCGTACGAGTTTGGAAAGAGTTTGACTACCAGACCAATCGCCAGGTTGAACCCCGGCGGCTGCATGTGGAGGTAATACAGGCTCTCGAAGAGCCGGTGCTGCATCAGCGTTGGGTCAATGTATTGCCAATTCTCCACCACTCGGGCAGCATCGAAACGGATTCCCGCCCAGTAGTACAGGATTCTGGAAATGGCAAATGCGGCCAGAACCGCAATCTCGGCAGTCGCCGGGCGCCACTTCTTGGTTTTGCCGGCGGCTATCATTTTGAGGCAGCTTCACGACTGGCCCAGCGTGCTCGCTTGTCGTACAGCGCGCCGTCGGGCGACCTGATTCCGACGCCGGCAGGGTTACTTGCGGGCGCCGCGCACGGTGCCCTTTAGGGCGGATTGCCGGCGTTTTCTAGCCTGGCGTTTCGGCTTGGAGATTTGGAACGTGCCGCTGCCTAAGTTTAGCGCCGTATATAATCCCGGCTTCTGCTCGAACTTTGTCGACGCACCTTGCCCGGCTTGGGTTTTTGTCTGCTTCTCAGCCATGAAATCTCCAGAAACGTAAGTTCGCCGCCATTTGCGGCGCCAATTCACTAGTGTAGCGAAGTGCCCTAACTCGACGCTCCTCTTCTTCCTTTTTCCTCTGCGATAAGATCGTTAGCGGTTGCAGTTGCCGCAACCGCTTAAGAGGAGCAGGGACCACCGCTCTATTGAATGATCGGGCTGCTGCGCGCCGGTTCGGAGTTTTTTTGCGGCGCACTTCGCGCGGCAACCATCAAATTTGAGTCGAGGGTTAGAAATGGGAACTGTTGCGGTTGTCCTTCGTGAAAACCGCGCCGCGCGCTTCTGGGCTTCCGCCAACGGCAAGAAAGCCGTCATGGCCGTCACCGGCGCGATGATGTTCGGCTTCGTGCTCTTGCATATGGCCGGCAACCTGCAGATCTTCGAAGGCCCCGATCAATTCAACAGGTATGCCCAGTTGCTGCGGACCTTGCCCGAAGCACTGTGGATGGCGAGAGTCGCGCTGCTGGCTGCCGTTATCGCCCACACAGTGGCTGCCATCCAGTTGGCCCTGCGCAACCGCCGCGCGCGCCCAGTAGCTTACGCAAAGAAAGACGCCATCGCCTCCACCTACGCATCGCGCACCATGTATTGGAGCGGCCCCATTGTGCTGGCCTTCGTCATTTACCACTTGTTGCAATTCACCTTCGGCGCCACGGGCGTTCCCGATTTCATTGAGGGTGACGTCTATCACAACGTCGTCAGCGGCTTCCAGAATCCCCTAATCGCCACCTGGTACGTCTTTGCGATGCTCCTGCTTTGCCTGCATCTCCACCACGGCATCTCGAGTATGTTCCAGACTCTGGGTATCAGCCACCCGCGTTACACGCCTTGGTTCAAACGCGCCGCGGCCGTGCTCGCAGTTTTGATTTGCCTCGGCTTCATTTCTGTCCCAGTCAGTGTTGTCGCCGGGTGGGTTAGCTAGATGGAACTGAACGCCCACATCCCCTCCGGTCCTATCGAGCACGCCTGGGAGAAGGCCCGCTTCGAAATGAAGCTGGTGAATCCTGCCAATAAGCGGCGCCACGCCATTATCGTGGTTGGCTCAGGCCTGGCCGGCGCCTCCGCCGCGGCTTCGCTCGGCGAACTGGGATACCACGTCGCCTGTTTCTGCTTTCAGGATTCGCCCCGCCGCGCGCACTCCATCGCCGCGCAGGGCGGTATCAACGCAGCCAAGAATTACCAGAACGACGGCGACAGCGTATACCGTTTGTTCTACGACACCGTAAAGGGCGGCGACTTCCGCGCTCGCGAAGGCAACGTGTTCCGGCTCGCCCAGATCAGCCTCGAAATCATCGATCAATGCGTCGCCCAGGGTGTTCCGTTTGCCCGCGAGTACGGTGGCGCGCTCACCAACCGCTCGTTCGGCGGCGCACAGGTCTCCCGCACCTTCTATGCTCGCGGCCAGACCGGCCAGCAGCTTCTGCTCGGCGCCTATCAGGCTCTCGAACGCCAGGTTCTGGCCGGCCAAGTCGACATGTACCCGCGCACGGAGATGCTCGATCTCATCGTCATTGATGGCAAAGCCCGCGGGATCGTCGCCCGAAACCTCGTCACCGGCGAGGTCAATTGCCACCTGGCGGATGCGGTCGTGCTCGCCACCGGAGGCTACGGCAATGTCTATTACCTCTCCACCAACGCGAAGGGCTCCAACGCTACCGCGATCTGGCGGGCGCACAAACGCGGCGCGCTCTTCGCGAACCCCTGCTTCACCCAGATCCACCCCACCTGCATCCCCGTCTCCGGCGATTACCAGTCGAAGCTGACCCTGATGAGCGAATCGCTGCGCAATGACGGCCGCATCTGGGTGCCCCTGAGGAAAGGGGACAAGCGCCCGCCTGATCAGATTCCGGAGATCGAGCGGGATTACTACCTGGAGCGCCGCTATCCCAGCTTTGGCAATCTTGTTCCCCGCGATGTCGCCTCGCGCAATGCCAAACAGGTCTGCGATGAGGGCCGCGGCGTGGGCGAAACCGGTCTGGGTGTGTATCTTGATTTTGCCGACGCCATCCAGCGCCTCTCCGAACATGTCATCGCCGAGCGTTACAGCAATCTTTTCGAAATGTATGAGCGCATCACTGGCGAGAACCCGTACAGAACTCCCATGCGCATCTACCCGGCCATTCACTACACCATGGGCGGTCTGTGGGTCGATTACCGCTTAATGAGTAATGTCCCCGGTCTTTTTGTCCTCGGCGAGGCCAATTTCTCCGATCACGGCGCCAATCGTCTGGGCGCGAGTGCACTGATGCAAGGCCTCTCCGATGGCTACTTCATCATTCCCTACACAATTGGCAACTACATCGCCAGCAACAAGCTCGATGGCATCCCCGACTCGCATCCGGAAGTACGCGGCGTTGAAGCCTCCGTCGCCCAGTACGTCGAGAAATTGCTTTCCATCCGCGGTAAGCGCTCCGTCGATTCCTTTCATCGCCAGCTAGGCAAGCTTGTGTGGGACTATTGCGGCATGTCGCGCACCGCCAGCGGCCTCGAGCGCGCCATCGGTGAGATCCGCGAGCTGCGCGAAGAGTATTGGCGCGACGTGAAAGTGCTGGGCAGCGCCGCCGACCTCAACCAGAGTCTGGAAAAAGCCTGCCGCGTGGCCGATTTCTTCGAGCTCGCTGAGCTTATGTGCATCGATGCGCTGCACCGCAACGAATCCTGCGGCGGCCACTTCCGCGAGGAATATCAAACCGAAGATGGCGAAGCCCTCCGCGACGACAAGCACTTCAGCTATGTCGCGGCCTGGGGCTTCAACGGCGCCGGCAACGCGCCTGAGCTTGTCAAGGAGCCCCTCGAGTTCCACTACGTGCATCCCAGCCAGAGGAGCTACAAGTAATGCGCCTGATCCTCAATGTGTGGCGCCAGAAGGGACCGCGTGAGCCCGGCAGGTTTGTCCGCTACGAAGTTAACAACGCCGATCGCGAAATGTCGATGCTCGAATGCCTCGATGTGCTGAATGAGCAACTGATCGAAAAAGACGAAGAGCCTGTCGCGTTCGAGCACGACTGCCGCGAAGGCATCTGCGGTGCGTGCGGCTTCATGATCAACGGTGTTCCTCACGGTCCCCAGCGCGCAACCACCGTCTGCCAGTTGACCATGCGCCACTTCAAAGATGGTGACGAGCTCACCCTCGAGCCTTGGCGCGCAGCCGCATTTTCGCTGATCAAGGATCTCATCGTCGATCGCCGCGCGCTCGATCGTATCGTTGCCTCCGGCGGCTATATCTCCGTGGCAACCGGCAATGCGCCCGAAGCGAATTCAATTCCGGTGGCCAAAGAGCTTGCCGACCGCGCCATGGACGCTGCCGCTTGCATCGGCTGTGGGGCCTGCGTCGCCGCCTGTCCAAACGCCGCTGCGGCATTATTCACCGGCGCAAAAATCTCGCACCTCGGCTTCTTGCCGCAAGGCCAGGCTGAACGCGACATCCGTGCCCTGCGCATGATCACCCAGATGAATCTCGAAGACTTCGGGAGCTGCACGAACATCGGCGAGTGCACCGCCGCGTGCCCCAAAGAGATCGCGCTGGATGTGATCGGCCGCATGAACCGCGATTACCTGGTAGCCACCGCCCGTCACCGCAACGACGTCATCACCACCATCCGCCCCTACACCGATTGGAGCACAGGCTCCCGCCCATAACGCTCGGACCCCGTGGCGCGGGCACTCGTGCCCAATGTCACTTAGTTATCCCACGGCCGGACATGTGGATCCGTTGTGGGGCGGACCCCCTGGTCCGCGGCCGACGCCCTCGTCGGCCTTTTCACACGTCCACGCGCCTGATCTCATTGGCGAAGAGCGGGTCCGGGGGACCCGCGCGGACCAGGGGGTCCGCCCCACAATTAAGCCAGAATTCGCGACTCCGCGAAAACTAAGTGACATTGGGTACTCGTGCCTGTCTGGAGCCAAGCGTCGGCATGAGTGCCGACGCGGCAGGCACGAGTGCCCGCGCCACATTATCACGCCTACGACCGCGGCTGGCGTCGAAACCAATCGAGCGACGCCACCACATTGCTCTCTTCCGCGGCTAATTGCGCAGCCGCCGAAAGTTGACTCACGCGCGGCAATGGCTTCCCCGGCTGGGTAGATTTCTCCACGAACTGCAGCGCACGTGCAAGATATCGCCCGTTCCGGTCCGGAAACGTGATCCAGTATTTGTCTGTCAGGCAAGGCACCAATAACGGATCTCGCGTGATCATTTCAAGTGACATCCGCACCTCCGGCCGCGTGCGCTTGATGAATGAAATCATGCGTGGCATGTCGAAGATCCCCGTGCCCAGCGGCATTTCCGACATCAGAAATCCCTCCGGGCAGCGCTCCACGCTCATGTCCTTAACGTGGGTAGTCACCGCAAAAGGCGCAAGCCGCTCGACCACTTCCGTCGGATCGTCAAGCAGCGAGATGTTATTCCCGAAATCCACGCATGCGCCCAGATACTCGCTCGAATACTTCTTCAGCAGCGCTACATGCTCGTCGATCGTCCAATCCTTGTGATTCTCGAGGCCCATCACCAGCCGGTGCCGTTCGAGCAGAGGCACGGCCAGGTCCAGAGCGCGATTCGTGCCGGCTACGAACTTGCGCCAATCCTCGAGCGAGGGAAACGTTTCATAGCGCCTTCCGGACAGTGCTCCTGCGCGCAAGGTCTTCGCGCCCGCCGCCTTCGCGTTCTTCAAATGCTGCTCGAATTCAGCCGTGTCTCCGCCCTTCGGAAGCGGCACCATCGCCTCGACGTACATGCCCAATTCCTCGGCACGTTTCCGGATTCGCTCCGCGTCGCCGTTGATGGTTGCCTGCATTCCTCCGGCGCCCAACGCGTGGCAGTGCTCGAGAAACGTGTAAGCGTCGCGGGGCTTAAGGAATGACAAGTACGACGTCGAGGCAATACCCATCTCCGTCGCGGGCGTGGTCGCGCCCGCGGAACGCGCGGCCGGAAGTGCCGCCGCTGCAAGTGGCAGCACCGCCGCTCTCCCCGCGCTTTCAAGAAAGCTGCGCCGCGTCATGACATCAGCCCTCTCAATACTTCATCCCACGGTTTGCGATAGGGCCGCGTCAGCATCGCCGCCGCTTGCTGGTCTCCCGCAATCTCTTCTTTCTCCGGGTCCCATCGCACGCTCCTGCCCAGCCGTAACGAGATATTTGCCAGGTGGCACGCGGTGGTGGCCTGGTGCCCGCCTTCCACATCCGCAATCGGCCGTTCCCGCGACTTAACGCAATCCAGAAAATTGCGCACGTGCAAGTCGAACTGCTCATCCGACGAGCCCGCCTCTTTCATCGCCGTCGTCCATGGCTGCGGCTCCACGACCTCCCGTTGCGGTCCCCCGGCCGGGTGGCCCTGGAACACCGGAATTGCATTGGCCGGATTTGTCTTCATGTCGGGAAGCACCTCAAACCCGGAACGGTTGATGAGCAGGCTCCCCTTGGTTCCGAAAAATTCGAGCCCTCTCGCCGCAGCCCGTCCCGCGCTCGCTTCCCGAATCGAAAACATCGCCGTGAATCCGGGGTAGGTGAACAACGCATCTTGTGTGTCAGGGGTCTCGCCGAGGCTCTCCAAGGCAAATCGTCCGCCGCTCGACATCACGTTTACCGGCCCCTTCTGCCGCATTACCCACTGGATAATGTCCACTTCATGCGCGCCGAGATTGGTCATCTGGCCGCCCGAATAGTCCCAGAACCACCGGAAATGATACAGGCCTCTCTGCTTGTTATAGGGCCTTTCCGGAGCCGGACCCAGCCACATGTTGTAATCGAAATCCGAAGGCGCCGCGCCGTCGGGCGGCGACCCGAATCCAGGCATCACGTTCCGGTACGATGCTGAGCGCGCACTCACGATCTGGCCAATCTGGCCCGCCTGCATCAATTGCCTGGCGTGCTGATAGTGGCGTCCGGAGCGCTGCTGCGTGCCCACCTGGACTACTCTCCCGTAGCGCCGCGCCGTAGTCACCATCCACCTGCCTTCTTTGACGAATAGCGTCAGCGGCTTCTCGACGTAAACGTCTTTGCCCGCTGCGCACGCCATGATCGTCATCAGGGCATGCCAGTGATCCGGCGTGCTCACCACCACGGCTTGCAGGTCTTTGTCGTCAAGCAGCTTCCGGAAGTCGGAGTAGGGCCGGGCTTTCTGCCCGCAGGCAGCCACGCCCTGCTCCAGCCGCGGCTGATACACGTCGCACATTGCGGCCAGGTCCGCATCGGGCTGGTTGCGAAAGTCGTGCACATGCTGCCCGCCAATCAGGCCAAAGCCGATGAAGCCGACTTGCACCCGGTCGTTGGCGCCCAATAGGCGCTTGTACGAGGCAGCCGCGAGGGCTGTCAGATGGATCGCGTTTCTGCGTGTCATAGACTACAGCTCACGCGAACATCATATCCCCCGTCCAGCCACGCCACTCGACCCTTGCAACGCAGCCGGCTCGACGGCTTCCCGGCCGCGAAACGCCACCACCGTGATCAGCGCCGAAATCAGCGAACTCCCGGACAGAACCAACAGCGCGATGGCCATGCTATGAGTCTGGTCCCGAATTCTTCCCACCACAAACGGGCTCACATAACCCGCCAGATTGCCCACGGAATTGATCCAGGCGATTCCCGCTGACGCCGCGGCTCCCGACAATATCCCGGTCGGCAGCGACCAGAACGTCGAGAAGGCAGAAGTGATGCCGGCCGTCGCCACCGTCAGCGCAATCAGCCCCAATACTCCCGAAATCCCCGGCCAGGCCGAAACAGCGAAGGCCGCCGCGCCGATCATTCCCGCCACGAAGATGTGCCACCGGCGCTCGCCAGTCTGGTCTGAATGGCGCCCCATCGCAACCATCGCCACCGCTGCCACGCCCCACGGAATCGCGCTCAGCAAGCCAATTTGCCACGGCGTCCTGGTCAGCGTTTCCTTGATGATCTGCGGCAGCCAGAATCCCACGCCGTAGTTGCCCATCACGAAGCCGAAGTAGACCAGCGCCAGCAGCCAAACCCGGCCGCTCAGAAACGCAGCCGCGAAGTTGTGATGGCCGGCCGTCCGGCGCACCTGTTCGTCTTCCTCGAGCCGCTCCACCAACAACTGCTTCTCTTCACTATTCAGCCACCGCGCTCCCTTAGGATTGTCGGCCAGGAAGACTAGGGCGGCAAAACCGGCGATGATTGACGGCAGAGCTTCATACAGATAAAGCCACTGCCAAGCCCGCAGCCCGCCCACGTGCGACATCGCGCCCATGATCCATCCGGAAATGGGCCCGCCAACTACTCCTGAAATCGGGATGGCGGTCATAAACGCCGCGACCATGCGCGCACGGTGACGGCGAGTGAACCAGAACGTCAGGTAGAGAATCACGCCCGGAAAAAAACCGCTTTCGACGATCCCCAGCAGGAAGCGGATGACATAGAAACCCGTTGCGCTGGTTACTAACATCGTGCACGCCGAAACCAAGCCCCACACGATCATGATCGGGCCCAGCCACAGTTTTGCTCCTATCTTCTGCAGCGCCATGTTACAGGGCACTTCAAAGAAAAAGTAGCCGATAAAAAATATCCCCGCGCCGGCGCCATATACGGCATCGCTCATTCCCAGATCCTGCTGCATTTCCAGCTTTGCGAACCCCACGTTCACGCGGTCCACGTAGGCAAACACGTAGCAGAGAAACAGGAAAGGAATCAGGCGCCACGTCACCTTGCTGTACAAGCGCTCTTCGAATCGGGATTTCATGTGTCGAATATTCTCAGGTCAGGTGTGGGGCAGGTTGTCAACAGTTGTCAACCTGCAGCCGATTGTCAATCGGCCCGGCTTATCGCGCGCACCAGCCTCCATCAATCAAAATATCGGTCCCGGTAATGTACCCCGCCTCTTCCGAGCACAAAAACCGCGCCAGCGAGCCAATCTCTTCCGGCTTTCCCCAGCGCCCCACCGGAACATTGGACAGAAACTGCGCGTTCGCTTCCGGGTTCTCGATCAGGGCCGTGTTCATTTCAGTCGCAAATGGACCCGGGCTGATGCCGTTTACCGTAATGCCATCCGCCGCAAGCTCTTGCGCAAGCGCCCGTGTAAGGCCAAGCAGCGCGGTCTTGCTCGACGAATAGGCCGTGCGGCCGGGCAGGGAAACATGGCTCATGATCGATGTCATGTTGATGATTCGCCCGTAGCCTGAGCCGCGCATGTGCGGCACAAACGCGCGGCACATAAGAAACACGCTGGTGAGATTCGTATCCACCACCCTCCGCCACTCGGTAAGCGAGAAATCAACCAGGTTCTTGCGAAGGTTCATGCCGGCGTTGTTGATGAGAATTTGCACCCGGCCCAGTTCGCGGGACACTTCTTTTTCGAGCTCAGCGATGCGATCCTCATCGCAGACATCCGCCTCGAAGACGGCTGCTTTCCCAGCCGCGGCTTCCACTTCTTCGCGGACCGATAAAAGCTTTGCCCGATCGCGCGCAACCAGAGCTACGGTTGCTCCCTCGGCGCCGAGCGCGAGCGCCATAGCCCTGCCAAGGCCCCGGCTCGCCCCTGTAATCAGTGCAACTCTTCCGCTTAGTGATTGAGTAGGAGGCATCGTCCCTTGTCCACCCGATCATCCTATCGCGGCGTCCCCTCCGAAGGCGGCATGAGATGATTCTTTCGAGAGACGCCATGTGCCGAAGCATTCGTGTGTTACGAAAACCCGACGAACCAGCCACCGAGGACGAAGTGCGCGCCGCTGCCCTGCAGTTCGTTCGCAAAATTAGCGGCTTCCACAAGCCTTCCCAGGCAAACCAAGCTGCTTTCGATCAAGCGATCGCTGAGATCGCCACGGCAAGCGGGCGCTTGCTCGAGCGCGTGAGCAAACCAGCCGCCAAAGCCCCCGCTCGACCGTCGGGCGCAAATGCCCCACTTCAGTAGTGAAATCTCCAACGGAATTCTGCGTAGATTTGCCGCGGGTCGTTGAAGTGGAATCCTCCAAAGGTCAGGCTGTTGTCGAGTAACACGCGGCGATTCGCCACATTCAGAGCGGTCAGCGAGATCCTGTATTTCCCGCTCTCGCCAAAGCTCTTTCCCATGGAAATGTCAAACGTGGTGTGCTGGGGCAGATAGTTCCCCGGATATTGCGCGTCCGGCATCCCGTTGGTGAATCCCGAGCCGTAGTACACATTTGTCGAAGCGAACGCCTGCCAGGGAAGAATTGCATTGGCGCCGAAGTTCAGCGTGTTTCTCTGATCGTGATCTACCGGCGCATATCCTGGCGGGACGTACACGGGGCACGCCGGCGTTACGGGAAGAGGGCAGACGACGCCTCCAGTGATGGGACTGGTTGCCTGCGCGATCTGATTCGAGTAAGCCACGTGGACCTGAGCGCGGCGCCACAGGCGCGGGGAACGCAGTGTGGTTTCCCAACCCTGAATCAGCGCGGCGGTCCACGTGATTGGCCAGAAGATGTTCGATTCGCCGATATTGTTGTGGTCCAGCCAATTCTTCGCGCGGGTTTGAAATGTGTCTTCCTCGAGCGTCCAACCGTGGAAAGGAATCGAGACGCCGAACTGATATTCTTCGTCCCGCTCTCCACGCAGCGGCGCGAAAGTCAGGGTCTGGCTGGTGGCTAACTCGAGCAACGGGCCGGTGGCAGTCAGCAGGGGAGGCGCCTGATAAAACTTGCCGTAAAAGCCATGAAATACCCAATTTACTTTGGGGACTCGGAGAGCGATACCGAAGCGCGGGTCGGTCGCGTTCTCGGTCACTCCCGGCTCACTTCCGGCTCCGGGGGTCGCGAAATGCGATTCGCGAAGGCCGGCAATAAGCGTCAACCACGAGGTCACCTTATACCGGTCGCCGATGTATTCCTCGATCAGGCCGCCGGTCACCGCAGCCGAAGACGCACCGTAATTCTCGCAGTTTGGGGCGCAATCCGTAAAAACGTTATTGAAGTAGTTGCTCTGGTGCTGGACGAATCCGTACACTCCCGCTTCAATGTTGTTGTTCTTCAAGACGGTTGCGTTCAAGCTAGCTTGCGCGCCGCCGTAATTTGCAGTCTGGTCCACCGTCGAGATTACCGGCACATCGTTCGGCCCGCCGTTATAGGCAGCCTGGTTGTAATGATAAAAGGGCGAAATCGTCATCAGAAGATTTGGGCTAAACGTGTGAAGCCACGAGAAGGTGATGTAGCCATCGGGTTCACGTTCACTATCGCGAAGGCCGTAACTGGGATAAACCTGATTTCCGGCTGAGTTGGGATTCGGGTCGATGGGAATCTGATAGTAATCCTGGCGCAAAGAAGCCACCAGCCGGAATTGGCTCGAGGCACTCGCGTTGAATATGAAGGATGCGAATCCGCCATATCCGTTGTCGGCGTCGTGAACAACTTGCCCGATCGGGGCCTGCAGACCGTAGTTGCTGCGATCTCCGTTCACACTCACGTAATAAGCGAAGCGCTGCGTGTGCCCTCCGAAATTGAGTTGATCGTTGGTTTGATACCAATTGCCAAAAGAGGTGACCAGTTCCGCCTCATTGTCACGCTCGAAGCCGGTCCGGGGCACGATATTGAAGATTCCATACGTACGGTCTCCATACTCCGCATCGTAGCTGCCGCGCTGAACCTCCAGATAATCTATGTCCTTGGGGTCGATCTGCGGGCCCAGATTGGTGGCGATGTTGGTGTTGGGCACGGGCACGCCGTCGATCAGCCAATCCACCTGATGGCCTCCGCGCATATGCAGCATATCGTGCGTTACGTAGGCGGCGGGCACATAGTCGGTGATCATCGCCATACTGTTGGTGCGGTCCGCGCC
>Ga0181537_10000272_pt1 | contig 48038 bp, 48 predicted proteins | sample PEATcosm2014_Bin_39_FD_119765 | JGI IMG/M metagenome (GOLD analysis project Ga0181537, IMG submission 119765) | Peatland microbial communities from MTU Mesocosm Facility, Houghton, MI, USA - PEATcosm2014_Bin23_10_metaG | ecosystem: Environmental > Terrestrial > Soil > Wetlands > Peat | place...
CCGCGCTGCGTGATGTGATGGGGAACGCCGGGCAGAACGAGGCGATTGGGCCGTGGCATCAACTACATAGTCGGAATCAGGCGCTAAAGATCTCGGTGCCAGAGGTCTTTGACCCTAGCGGTCCAGAGGTCTTTGACCCTAGCGGTCTTACGGTGCCAGAGGTCTTTGACCCTAGCGGTCAGCGGTCTTACGGTGCCAGAGGTCTTTGACCCTAGCGGTCAGAGGTCTTTGACCCTAGCGGTCCTAGCGGTCCTAGCGGTCAGCGGCCAGAGGTCTTTGACCCTAGCGGTCCCGGTGCCAGAGGTCTTTGACCCCTAGCGGTAACCCCTAGCGGCATTGGCCCCTAGCGGTAGAGGTCTTTGACCTAGCGGTCAATACGATCCTTCGCAGGTGGGGGCTGGAAGGGGCCAAGTTATAGTTCCGGCAGGGAATGCGACTAAATCAGGCCGCGACCAGGGGGTCGCGAGCGGACGAGGGCGTCCGCCCCACGAAATGGCATCGAAGCTCGCTCACGGCGCTGGCGCAGGGGTGGGAGGCTTCAAGGCGTCAATCAGGGCTTTGTGGAAACGGTCGGGCGCCTGGATCTGCGGGGCGTGACCCAGATTGGGAAATTCGACCAGCTTCGCGTGCGGAATTGCGGCGGCTGCCTTCTTGCCGAGCACGGGATAATTGCCAAGCGTGGCGCGGATCTCGGGGGACACCAGGTTTTTGCCGATAGCGGTGTTGTCCTTGTCGCCAATCATCAGCAGGACAGGCATGCGCAGGGCGCCAAGTTCATAGACCACGGGTTGGGTATAGATCATTTCGGAGAGAAGGGCCGAGTCCCAGGCAACGCGTTCGCGCCCCGCACCGCGATACATGCCGGCCAGCATTTGGACCCAGGTCTCGTAAGGCGGCTCCCAGGTGCCGGCATAATAAGTGGTGCGCTGGTAGGAGCGAATGCGCTCTGCCGTGGTCTCGAGCTCCTGCCGGTATAAGGTATCCACGCTCTGCCACGGCACGCCGAGCGCCTTCCAATCCTCGAGCCCGATGGGATCGACCAGGACCAGGTGCTCGACCTCAGATGGATACATCAGCGCATAGCGTATCCCGAGCATGCCGCCGGTGGAATGGCCAATGATGGTCGCGCGGCGCACGCCAAGCGATTCGAGTAATGCGTGGGTGTTTCCGGCGAGCTGCTGGAAGGTGAACTGGTACTGCAAGGGTTTGCTCGATTTGCAAAAGCCGATCTGGTCAGGCGCGATCACACGGTAGCCCGCATCGACGAGCACGGCGATGGTGGATTGCCAGGTGGCGGCGCAGAAATTCTTGCCGTGCAGCAAAACCGCGACCCGTCCATTTGGCTGCGACGGCTTTACATCCATGTAGGCCATCTCGAGCATCTGGCCTTGCGAGCGGAAGCGGTACTGGGCGACGGGCCAGGGATAGGCGAATCCCTCGAGCTGAGCGCCATAGGCCGGGCCGGGATCCGCCGGTGTGGCGGCCGCTGGCACGTCCTGCGCGGCGAGAGGTATAGCCAGGGCAGCGAGGAGCGCCACAGCGGGAAGCGGGGATTTGTGTGCAGGATTCACTGCGGCTACTCGGTCTCGCGGATATGCTGCAGCCGCAACAGCAGTTCAGGAGTAAGCTTCGCTTCGATCGCGCCCGAGATCAGGCCAACGGTGTCCATGCTGCGGACGTGAACACGATCCTTGTCCCGATACGAAGTGAGCTTCATTCGAACCAGGTCCGCAACCGGAATCACCATTACTTCCGCGCCATGAATTTTCTTTCGTTCAGGCTGAATGGGTGGAGCAGGCGCGACATAGCTGGGGCGAACTTTCTCGCCGCTAAAGATTAGATGGACCGCATTCCTGGAGGACCCGGCATCACCGAAGATCAGCATATCGACGCCAGCCGCATGACGGAAGCGGAACCCATGTTTGGCCGCCGCAGACTTGACCCGTTCCAAGTCGGAACGGTTCACCAAGAGATCCACGTCGCGGGTCAGCGCGGTTTGTTCCGGATTCGCTTCTTCCACATAAATCAACACCGCCAGCCCGCCAATCACTTCATGAGGAATGAGCTCCGCGGTCAGCGCATTGCTGATTTTATGTAATACCCCGACCAGCTCGAACAGGCGTTCTTCGAACAAAGTGTTTACCGCTTCCCCCCGATTCGCGGCGTCTGTGAGGAATTGCTCAAAGGTGAGCATGGTTACTCCGCTTTCTCCAACTTTAGCGCGGCGATTGCGAATGTTAGCAGGCGGGCGAGGCCACGGCGTTTTGGCGGCAATGCGGAAGAGTATACGCCACGAGAGCGTTGGCTACTTTGCCTATGCGACTCTATCCTTAATGAACGAAGCTGGACGCCGCGGGCAGATCTCGCTGTTTGAAGGGGGACACAGCTACAAATATCTCGATGCGCTGATTTGCCTGTTCGTTGTGGTTCTCTTGGTTTCCAACATCATCGCTTCCAAGTTCTTCGCCATCGGCCCGTTCCGCGTCAGCAGCGCTCAAATACTGTTTCCGATCACCTACATTTTCGGCGACATATTCACCGAAGTCTACGGCTATGCCGCCTCGCGGCGCGCCATCTGGTACGGGTTCTTTGCTTCGTTCATCGTTGTCATCGCTACGATGGCCGCGGTTGCCATCCCGCCAGCCCCCGAGTATCTTAACCAGGCGGCGTTTGCGATGGTCTTCAAGCCGGTCGGCCGCATCGTCTTCGCCAGCCTCGTCGCTTACTGGTGCGGTGAGTTCGTGAATTCTTTCACCCTGGCCAAGATGAAGCTGGCGACCCATGGCAGATATCTTTGGACTCGCACCATCGGCTCAACCGTCGTCGGCCAGGCCGTGGACACAACGATCGTCATGTTCATCGCCTTCGCGGGAACGCAGTCTCTCGGCATCATTGGCCGCCTGATTATTTCCGGCTACCTGATTAAGGTCGTCTACGAGACGGCGATGACCCCCGTTACCTACGCAGTCGTCAATTATCTGAAGCGAGCCGAGAGCGTCGATTATTTCGATCGGCAAACCGACTTCAGCCCGTTCGCGGTTTCGGCGCCCTGAGCCATTATTCCCACCCAGGAATCAAATTGCGGCAAAGAGCACGTTCGGCGCCAGGCGCGGCGTCACAGATCGCAGATAATGGAAAGGGACGCCGCAATGCAAATCACTCTCGAACTACCGGACGAGATAGCAGCCCTGCTTGCCGCAGGCCAGGACCTGACTCGCGCGGCGCTGGAAGGGCTCGTGGCGGAGGCTTGCCGGACGCATCGGTTGTCCGACCATCAAGCGCGCAACTGCTTGGATTGAGCCGCTATGAATTGGACGGCTTCCTGAAGGCTCACGGCGTCTTTCTCGAATATTCGAAGGAAGATCTTGAACGCGAGGCAATATTAGGGGAGCGCCTGTTGCGGAAGCGTGAAGTCGAGACAGCCGCCGGTCGAGGTGCATAGACGAACAAAGGACGAAATACTCGTTCCGTCCTTCGCCCTGACGCCGCCGTACATCCTTCCCTGAGTGAGAAGTTCGCCTCAGGCCGCCGACTTTAATCACGTGGCCCTTTTTCGCACCCGCAGTGCCGCTGTGTATGGCATCGACGCTCACCTGATTGATGTAGAGGTGGATATGTATGCGGCGGGCACCCAGCGTGACTTCATCACTGTCGGCATGCCGGATACTGCGGTGAAGGAGAGCCGCGAGCGGATCCGATCTGCCCTTCAAAATTCGGGATTCCATTATCCGCCCAGTTCCGTAACCGTAAACCTGGCTCCGGCCAACGTAAAGAAGGAGGGCGCGGGTTTCGATTTACCCATGGCCACTGCCATTCTAGGCGCCATGGGTCGCGTCCCCAGCAGTGAGGCCCACGTGCTTGTCGGCGAGTTGTCGCTCGATGGCAGTTTGCGCCCGATTCGCGGCGCGCTCTCGATTGCCGCTTGCGCCCAGCAGCGCGGCATCAAGAATCTGATCGTGCCCATGGATAACGCCGCCGAAGCCGCGGTGGTGAAGGATGTCCGCGTCTTTGGTCTGCGGCACCTGGCGGAGGTGGTTCACTTCTTCCAGGACTCCTCCAGATTCACCGCGACCGAACCTTCGCTCGACGCCTTTCAGCGTATCCCGGCGGATGCTCCCGATTTCAGCGATGTGCGCGGGCAGATTATTGCCAAACGCGCGTTGGAAGTCGCGGCCGCGGGCAATCACAACCTGCTGATGATCGGTCCACCGGGTTCGGGCAAGACGATGCTGGCCAAACGGTTTGCCAGCATACTGCCGCGTCTGACGTTTGAGGAGGCGCTCGAAGCCACCAAAGTCCACAGCGTTGCCGGGGTTCTCGGGCCTGAAGGCGGCATCCTGTCGCAGCGGCCATTCCGCTGCCCGCATCACAGCATTTCCGACGCGGGCTTGATTGGCGGAGGCATTGGGACCCCTCGCCCCGGCGAAGTCAGCCTGGCGCATCAAGGCGTCCTGTTCCTAGACGAGCTCCCGGAGTTTCCGCGCCACGTGCTCGAGCAGCTCCGCCAGCCGATCGAGGAAGGCATTGCCGTTATTACGCGCAGCAACGGCACGCTCGTGTTCCCCTCGCGGATTATGCTCGTGGCGGCCATGAACCCCTGTCCGTGCGGATTCCATGGCGACACCACGCGAGAGTGCCGCTGTTCTCCGGCGATGATCCAGCGCTACCTGGCCAAGGTCAGCGGCCCGCTGCTCGATCGAATCGATATGCATATCGAAGTGCCGGCGGTGCCTTACAAGGAACTCCGCGGGAAGCCGGATGAAACCGGCTCCGCGCAGATTCGCGAACGCGTCGAGGCAGCGCGCCAGAAGCAGCGCGAACGCGGCGCTTACAACTCACGGCTGCCGGCGGCGCAATTGCGCGTGGTCTGCGCGCTGGATGATGCCGGCGAGCGAACGCTGGAATTGGCGGTCCGCAAGATGAATCTCTCTGCCCGCGCGCATGACCGGATCCTGCGCGTAGCGCGCACGATAGCCGACCTATCCGACACACCGAATGTCTCTGCCAAGCATCTCGCCGAAGCCGTCCAATACCGCAACCTCGATCGCAGTTACTGGAGTTAGGCGCCGCAGCTAACACCCTACACGCCTGATCGTGGCGCGGGCACTCGTGCCTGCCGTGCCGAAACTCGTCTCGGCACATGTCTGCCAATGTGACGCCCCGCTGGGGCAAACGTCGGCACGAATGCCGACGCTGCAGGCACGAGTGCCCGCGCCACATCATCACGCCTATCCTCTGCTTAGTGGGGCCACGCGGTTGGGGGCTGTCCTCCACCCGAAATTTCCCGCAACTGCTCTTCTCTCAGTTCTTCCGGATTGAGTTGCTTTTCCTTCGCTTCCTCCGGAATAGGTTCCTGCTTTTTCTGGTCACTCATGAATTTTTCCTCTTCTTTCTTTGCGCGGCTTTCAAAGCCGCCATGTGCTGAAAAACCTTGGACGCAACGCGCGTCAAACGCTCTGTTGAGTGAAACCGCATCGCGAGGCTTCGCACAGCGACGCCCGGTGATGCGGTCTGGCTCAAACGTTATTTGTTTCCGTCGATCGGGTTGAATCCACCCGTAACGTGTCGCAGTTGCTCTTCCGTCAGTTCTTCCGGATCGAGTTGCTTTTTCTTGATTTCTTCGGGAACTTCCGCCTTTTTCTGGTCGCTCATGAATTTATCCTCTTCCTTTCTGTTAGCGCCGTTAAATCCGCGCTAACGCGCTCCGACGATCATTCTTTCGGCCTCATATCGCTTCTGTTCTCAATTTGGCCCCTGTTTAATAAGGCGGGAAGGGAGGGCCAAAATCTGAACGGCTCGAAAAAAAAATAATAAGTAGCCGCTCGGAGGAAAAACGGAACCACCAGTGCTGGACTTTCGACGGTCGAGGGTGTAATGTATGGGAACCGCGGAGGCTCGCATGGATATGCCTTCGACCCACGACGTCACGCAGTTACTCAAGGCGTGGACCACTGGAGACGAACGGGCCTTAGATAAGCTCACCCCCTTGGTGTATGAGCAATTGCACCGAATAGCCCAGCGCTGCATGGCGGGTGAACGAACGGGCCACACGCTGCAGGCGACTGCCCTGGTCAACGAAGTCTATTTGCAGTTGGTTGACTGCCGGCAAATCAATTGGCACGATCGGGCGCACTTTTTCGCCGTGTCGGCGCAGTTGATGCGGCGCATTCTGGTGGATTTTGCCCGCTCCCGTGGTTACCAGAAGAGGGGTGGAGGCGCGCCGCAAATTTCCCTGGACGAGGCGCCGACGGTATCCATCGAGCCGGATATGAACCTGGTGGCGCTGGATGATGCGTTGAAGGCCCTGGCCGCCCAGGATGGGCGAAAAAGCAGGGTGATAGAGCTGAGATTCTTTGGCGGGTTAAGCATCGAAGAAACGGCCGAAGTATTGCGCGTTTCCCCCGACACGGTGGTGCGGGACTGGAAGCTGGCAAAGGTCTGGCTCCTGCGGGAGCTGAGCGAGGCGAACTGAACGTGGAGCCTGAACTCTGGAGTCGAGTCGAAGATCTGTATCATCGCGTCCTGGAGCTGGACGAGAGCAGCCGCGCGGAATTCCTTGAGGACTCGTGCCGGGGCGACGAAGCCGCGCGGCGCGAGGTGGAGTCACTGCTGGCTCACGAGAAAGCTGCCGAGCACTTCATTGAGTCGCCTGCCCTGGAGGTGATGGGCAAGCTGGTCGCCAACGGGCCAAGGATAAGCGGAAGGAGGGCGCCGGACGCGACGGTGACGAAGCCTTTTGACGAACTGGCCGGTGACGGGCCAGGGATTACCACAGCACCGAAAAGGGTTGGTGCATACCGCATCGTCCGCGAGATTGGGCATGGCGGTATGGCAATTGTCTATCTGGGGGAGCGCGACGACCAGAACTATCGGAAGCGCGTTGCTATCAAGATGGTCAAGCCGGGAATCGGCACCGAGCAGGTCCTGCAGCGTTTTCTCAACGAGCGTCAGACACTCGCGGCATTGGACCATTCCAACATTGTGAAGCTCCTGGATGGCGGCAGCACGGAGAGTGGGCTGCCTTACCTGGTGATGGAGCATGTGGAAGGTCTGCCCATTGACCGGTATTGCGATCAAAACAAGCTCTCGATCGACGACCGCCTGCGCTTGTTTCGCAATGTCTGTTCCGCGGTGCAATACGCGCACCAGAATCTGGTAATTCATCGCGATCTTAAGCCCGCCAACATTCTGATTACCAAGGAAGGTCTTCCGCGGCTGCTGGATTTCGGCATCGCCAAGTTACTAAATCCAGAATTCTTGCAGACGCCGCTGGTGACGCGGGTCGACACCCGCGCGATGACTCCCGAATACGCCAGTCCGGAGCAGATACTCGGAGAGACAGTAACTAGCGCAACCGATATCTATTCCCTCGGAGTGTTGTTGTATGAAATATTGACTGGCCTTCGCCCCTACCAGATTGCCGATAGTTCCCAGCGTGAAATCGAGCGCCTGGTCTGCGAGGATGAACCGCCTCGCCCCAGTACGCGGGTCACCAGCGCGGACGGAGAGCGCCTGAAGGCAATCGCCGAGATGCGCGTGGCGGAGCCAAAACAACTGGCGCGGTTGTTACGCGGCGATCTGGATTGGATCACGATGAAGGCGCTCGAGAAGGACCCGAGCCGCCGGTACGCTACGGTGTCAGAGTTCTCGGCGGACATCGGCAGATATCTATCTCACGAGCCGGTGTTGGCGCGTCCCGCCAGTGCCGCGTATCGCGCCCGAAAATACGTCCGCCGTCATCCGGTGGGCGTCACCGTGGCCGCGGGATTAGTGCTGCTGCTGGCCGGTTTCACGGGCATGCAGTCGTTTCAGCTGCGCCGCATCACGCTCGAGCGCGATCGGGCCAACCGGGTCACGGACTTCATGGAGGGCATGTTCAAGGTGTCCGACCCGAGCGAGGCCCGTGGCAACAGCATCACCGCGCGCGAAATTCTGGAAAAAGCATCTAAGGATATCGACAAAGGGCTGGCCAAGGACCCGGAACTCCAGGCACAGATGATGCAGGTGATGGGGGATGTGTATAGGGAGCTCGGGCTCTTTTCCCGTGCGCAGCTGCTTTTTTCGCGTTCCGCGGAAATCCGGCGCCGCGTCCTGGGGGCAGAGAATGCGGAAACGCTGCGGTCGATGGACGACCTGGGGTGGGTACTCAACCAGGAAGGTCACGCTGCCGAGGCGGAAAAGCTGCAGCGCCAGACATCGGACATTCGGCGGCGCGTTTTTGGAATGGAGAATCCGGACACGTTGAAATCCATCAGCCATTTCGCCTGGACCCTGGATCGGGAGGGGAACTACGCCGAGTCCGAAAGATTGGATCGCGAGGTGCTCGACCACGGGCAGCATGTCTTTAAAGCGGACGACCGGGAGACGCTGGCGACAATGAACAATCTGGCCGCCACTCTGGGCCACGAGGGCCACTACGCCGAGGCGGAGAAGTTGAAGCGGGAAACGCTGGATATCCGGCGGCGGGTTCTCGGGCCGGAACACCGGGAAACATTGACTGCGATGAATAACCTGGCGTTCACACTTCAACAGGAAAGCCACTACGCCGAAGCGGAGAAATTGCAGCGGCAGACGCTTGAGATTCAGCGCCGCGTGCTGGGACCTGAACACCCGGACACGCTGAGGTCAATGAACAATCTGGCGAACTCGCTGACTAAAGAGAACCAACTCCCCGAAGCGCTGCAACTGGAGCGGGAAGCGCTGAGTACAAAGCAGCGCATCCTCGGACCGGAGCACCAGGACACGTTGTGGGCAATGCACAGTCTGGCGCAAACCCTTCAGCAGGATGGCCAATACTCGGAAGCGGAGAAGTTGGAGCGGCGGACGTTTGAGATTAAGCGGCGCGTCCTCGGACCGGAGCGCCCGAACACGCTGGCGACCATGAGTAGCCTGGCACTCATTCTGAATAAGGAAGGCAGATACGCTGAAGCGGAGAAGTTGCAGCGGCAGACGGCCGAAATACAGCGCCGCGTCCTCGGACCGGAACACCCGGACACACTGCTGACAACCGACGGAATGGTCCAGACCTTAGAGAGAGAAGGCCGGTACGACGAGGCAGAGAAGTTGGCACGGGAGACACTTAGAACTCAGCACCGCGTCCTCGGGCCGGAGCACCCGGACGCTGCGACCACGGCCTACGATCTGGCTTGCGTCTTGTCGCACAGCGGGCGAAGTGACGAGGCGATTTCGGTTTTGCGTGAAGCTGTGAACCACGGGCTCGATTCGGCGACCGACCGCGCCATGGCAACCGATCCCGATCTCAAGCCCCTGCGCAAAGACCCGCGTTTCAAAGCAATAGTGGCCGAAGCCCAGCAGCGCGCCGCAGCAAAAAAGGCAAACTAGTCCGCATTTCTCATCGTGTGGCGCATGCACTCGTGCCTGCCGTGTCGAGACTCATCTCGACACACCTTGGCCGTGACATGCTTACTCAAGCAAGCGTCGGCATGAGTGCCGACGCGGCAGGCACGAGTGCCCGCGCCACAATATCCGCGCGCTCTGATATTCTTCCTGTAACAGCGCCCCTGTTGGCGGCCACCAGTCTATGTTCAGAATCCGGCTCCTCGGCATTTGGATCGCCGCGCTTCTTCTCGATCTGCCTGCGTTCTCATCTCCTTGCCGGGTGTATCTGGCCAGCCAGTATTCCTACAGCAGCACTGTTCCCAGCCAGAATCTCGGATTCGAGGTGGACCTCGAAGGCGACTCCGGCAGCGCCAGCCAATGTACCGCTTCCACTTTGACGCTCGCCTTCGGACTCGGCGACGGAACCAAATTCTATTGGATAACCGGCACTCAACCCTGGACTACCGGAACTGAGTACGTGGTGAGGGCGGTTTTCGGCGGCGGTAGTAACCAGCTCTTCCTCAACAACGCCCTGATCGGCACTAACACCGGCACTTACATTGCCTACGCTATGCCGCTGTTGATTGACGATGTGCCTTCGTGGGCAGCAACACCCATCGACCATATCATCGTGCTCGATTCCGCTACTTTCAGCACCGGAAAGCGAGCTGAACCGTTATCGTTTGCCGGCCCCGCCAACACGCCGGCAAGCGTTTTCCTTTTGCAGGCGCCCAATCAGGAACAGGAGAATCTGACGCTGGTGCCCGGCCCGAGTAGCGTCACGATCAGCTTTCATCTGTTGGCGCAGCCCTCGGTAGCGCAGTCGCTGCCGCTGATAGACCAGTACGGGCAAAGCATGCAAGCGAATTGGACCGGCAAGATCACAAGCGACTCACAACTCACGGCGGCCAACGCCGAGGAAGCGGCGCAGCTTGCCGCATGGGGCGCCCCCGCCGGCTACGATGCTTATGGCGGCATGACCGGATCCATGTGGAAAGGCTCCGCCACCGGCTACTATCACATCGAGAGCCGCAACGGCTATTACTGGCTGATCACGCCCCTCGGAAATCCGGTTTACTATACCGGCATTTGCAACGTGCCCACCACGTGGGGCGACTACACGCCAGTTACTAGCCGCACAAGCCTGTTTGCTCAGCTGCCGCCTTCCACCGGCGATACAGCATCGATGTGGAACGTTGACGTATGGGGCGCAGGCGCCGGCGGCTATCCCACGGGAACGCAGTATGTTTCGCTGCACGAGTGGAACCTATATCGCCGCTATGGCGCAAATTGGGTACAAACTTCGGAGACACTTGCTGAACAACGGCTCACTGCGTGGGGCTTTAGCGGCATGGGGAAATGGTCCACGCCGAATAACGGCGTCAGCAAACCGGTTCTGCCGGTGCTCGAGACCTACACCACGCCCAATCTGGCGGGCCACCCCGACGTGTTTAACACCGCCGTGCTGGCTGAGCTGAAGGCTGATCTCTCTTCCCAGATCACGCCCTATATCACCGATCCGCTGGTGCTCGGATGGTCGTTCGGCAACGAAATCGACGAAATCATCATGGCTTCCGAAATCTCGCAGATACTGGCCATGGGCGCCAGCGTCCCAGCCAAGCAGGCATTCGTCAACTATGCATTGAGCACAATCTACAGCGGGAATCTGGCGGCGCTCAATGCCGCCTGGGGGACCAGCGCCAGTACGGCCTCCGAGCTCTATGGGGTGACGCCGAATGCGCCGGCCAACGACATTGAGCAACTGCGCGAATACTATGAAGGCCAGTTCTACGCGACGCTTTACGCCACCGTCAAATCCATTGACCCGAACCATCTCTATTTCGGATCGTGGATCGTGCCGGGCTGGTGGGTCAACCAGCAGGATTGGTTCTTGCAGGCCGCCTCAGTCGACGTGGTCGGCTACGACATGTACACGCCGGGCTACCATACCGCCTTGTTCGACCAGTTGCTGGCCTCGACCAACAAGCCCGTGCTGACCGGTGAGTATGGCTTCCCACCCACCTATCGTTATCAAAAAGGCTTCGGATTCTACGCAGCCGGTATCACGCCCGACGACGACCTTCAGGCCGGCGAATACTACGCAAGCTGGCTCGGCTCAGCTTCGAGCGACCCGCATTCGGTCGGCGCGCTCTACTTCGAGTATCGCGACGAGCCGCTGAGTGGACGCGGTCCGGGGAATGGCAGCCTCCCGGTCTATGGCGAAGACTACGCCTTTGGCACTGTGGACGAAACCGATCGCCCGAAGATCGCCCTGGTGGAGGCCATGCGCGCCGCCAACCTCGCGGCCGGTTCGCATCGGCTTCAACTGACGAATTGAGTCGACGGGCCGAAGAGCAGCCGTGTCCCTCCGGCTTTACGCGCTGAATGAGCTGCCGCAGCCGCAGGTGGATTTCACATGCGGGTTGTTGAACTTGAAGCCCGCGCCCTCAAAGGTCTCCACATAGTCGACTTCGGCGCCGTCCAAATACAACATCGAGGCTGAATCAATGAATACTTTCAGATCGCCGAAGCTGTAGGTTTTGTCGAGCATGGAAGGGGCGTTCTCGAAGGCCATTGAATAGCTGAAGCCTGAGCACCCGCCGCCGACCACGGCAATCCTCAGCCCAGACGGCTTGGGTTCCTGCATGCTGAGGATCTCATTGACTTTATCTACCGCTTTCTCAGTAAGCTGAATCATTGCGAAAATTCCCTCCCACCTAGTCTAATACGAAAGCAAGACCGTTTTGGCCCGGATTTAGGGCTGGCAGCGGCGCCCTACCCAAACAAAGGGCGAAACCCGAACGGTACTGTTCCCATCACTTGCCAACGTGGAAGCCAAGCTACACTGGTTCCAAGGCCACCCACCGCGCCGAAGCCGCCCAACCTTAAAGATTCGTATTCCCTTCAGTCTGTTGCAACGAAAACAGGGCCGTCTGCGTCTGGAAGCGCATGAGTGGTTTGAGCACATCGATTCCTTTCCCGCTGGTCGGCAAGGAGACCCGGGCGAAGGCCAAATTGGATCACAAGACCACCGAGGAAGCAGCGCTGGTCCGCCGGGTTCAAGCCCGCGATGAAATCGCGTTTCGAGAGGTTGTCGAACGGTTTCAATCCAAGGTGTACTCAATTATCTACGGCATCCTTCGTAACCGGAACGACGCCGAAGATATCGCGCAGCAGGTTTTCGCCAAAATCTACTTTTCGATTGGCAGTTTCGATTTTCGCAGTTCGCTGCTGACCTGGATTTACAAGATCACCGTGAACGAGTGCTACGACTACCTGCGCAAGAAGCGGGTGCGGAAGCTGGTTTACGAAAGCGACTTTTCGGCCGAAGAATCCCTGCGAATGGAGAATTCCGAACCGGCCACGGATCCGGCGCCGGCTAACGATGAGCGGATTGCCAAGCACGACCTGGTGGTTAAGCTGCTCGAGAAAATTTCGGCTGAGGACCGCTCGCTCATTCTGCTGAAGGAAGTTGAGGGGCACTCGGTCGAAGAACTGTCGCACATGACCGGCTTGAATGAGAATACAATCAAGGTTAAACTGTTCCGTGCCCGGCAGAAATTGGTGAAAGCGGCCAAGCGGCTGGGTTGTTCCACGGCTTCAGCGTAAGTTTATTGAAGATTAAAAAAGAGCGGGCGATAAGACCCGCGAAGAGGTTGGGCTTTTTGAGGGAATTATGCATCGCGTGGTCTGGGATCGTTTGGAAAAGATCCTTCAGCCGAAGGATCGCCTGACAGGTGTTACCGAGCTGACAGGTATTACCGAGCTGACAGGTATTACCGAGCTGACAGGTGTTGCCGCAGTGGATGAGCATCTGAGCAACTGTGTCGAGTGTGCGGGGGAAGTGGAAGACTTCCGCGCGCAGTCGTCGTTGCTGAGCGTCCTGCGGGTGGAAGCGGAACCGAGCGCCGGTTTCTATGCCCGCGTCTTGCAGCGCATTGAAGACCGTGCCCGGAATTCGATGTGGGCGGTTTTCGCCACTTCGCCGTTCGGCAGGCGGTTGGCATTCGCATCCCTGGCAGTGGCGTTGCTGCTGGGCACCTACATGGTCAGCTCGGAATCCGAGGACGGCCACTTGACCGGCAATGTGGCCCGCATCGAGCAAAGCCCTCAATCCGACGCGCCCGTGCGGGGCGGCGAGATTGACCGGCGCGACACCGTCCTGGTGAACTTTGCCAACTATCAGCCGCCGCAGGCCGATTAAAGGCGCTAAAAGCCTCTCCTCCGGGCCTCTACAAGCCTCACGGCAAACATGCTTCGTAATGACGACAACGGCTTCAATCCCAGGGTCATAGCCATACTAGCGGTCATCTTTTTTTGTGGCGCTGCCTTTGGCGCGGTGGGTACGAACCTTTACCTCCACCGCTTCTTTGCTCCCGTCAAGGGGCCGTCCTTCGCCTATCAGGGCCGGCGCATAACCATGGAGCAGATGCAGCACGACCTGGATCTGAGCGCCGATCAGCGCGAAACCATCAAGCTCATCCTGGACGACTACGCGAAGTATTTTCTAAACCTGGAAGACCAGCGGCAAACGCTGTATGAAAGCGGCAGGCTGAAGATTCTGGATGTTCTCAACGATCAGCAGAAGGCCAAGTTCGAGCGGCTCCTGCACAACGATAAGCACCCGTGATAGCTAACCACCAGTGATTGCGGGCGCCGGAAAGATTGCCGGCTTCGAGCTTTAGTGATCTACCCGCCGCCGCGGATCAGATCCCTTCTTCTCCGCGATGGCCTTTTCCAAAGCCGCTAGCAACTTCCGCTGGACGTCTTCAGGCACCGCGTGACACTCCATGCCCTTGAAGACCTTGAGTGTCTTGCGCGCGGTATCGCAGACCACCCAGCAGTTCGGGCACTCATTAACGTGCCGTTCAATTTCTGCCCGGACGACCTGGTCTACGGACTCCTCGAGATAATCGCTTAGCTCCTGCAGGAACTGCTTACAGGTAAGCAAGTGCGTCGCTTCCTTTCCGCTTGAATAGCCGTGTCAGTTTTTCACGAAGCTGCAAGCGAGCGCGCAGCAGCCGGCTTTTTACCGCTGAAATGGACAACCCCAGAACCTCTGCAGTCTCTTCTATTGACAGCTCTTCGATGTCGCGTAGAACGAAAACGGTGCGATAAGCTGGCTTCAAACTTTGAATTGCGTCGTCGAGAATTGCCCCTAGCTCCTCGCGAGAGTAGCGCTGCTCGGGGTCATCCTCCCACACCGCAATCTCGCGCACCACCACATCTTCGCCCGTATCGATGGGGTCGTCGAGCGGTACTGTCTTGTCGCTGCGCCGCTTCCGCAGCTTCATCAGCGCCTCGTTGACGGCGATCCTCACCAGCCACGTGTAGAACTTGGAATTGCCCTGAAAATCCTCCAGGTGCGAGTACGCTTTAAGGAAGGTCTCCTGCAGGACATCCTCTGCATCTTCCTCATTTTGCGTGATTTGCTTCGCCATCCGGAATACGCGGCGCTGATAGTGCTCAACCAGCTCCGAAAACGCACTACTATCGCCGGCCTTGGCTTTAGCGACCAGTCCTGCCTCGTCAAAAGGCGGCGCGATGATAGATGAAGAGCTCACGTTTAGAGGGCCAACTATCGTCTGGAAGCGCGCCGGCGACACTTTGGCCGCTCTACGCGAGTCCTTTTAAGGCAACGATTCCAGCCTCACCTCTATTCGCTTGATCTTACCTCACGCCCTAAGGAATTCCTTGGTAAGCTGAGTGCGGCGCGGGTGTAGATGAAGCTTATTTAATCTGAAACTGGCCCTAGCGACAGCCATTCTGCACCCTGCCGCCTGCCTCATTAAAGTCATTTAACTTTGGCTTAAGGCTGGGTTCATGCTTTACTGAGACCCTATTGACTGAGTAAACGATTCGTTCGTTTTCCACACTACTCTAGGAGATCAAAACAAATGAAGAAAATCATGACCCTCACGCTGGGGATGTCCCTGCTCTTTGGCGCCGTGTCGATGTTCGCTTTCGACGGCTCCACCACCACCACCAAGGCAGCCAAGACCAAGAAAGCCAAGAAGGGCACCAGCACGACTTCCACGACCTCCAAGATGTAATCTCTGGGTCAGATTAATAGTTGATTCTTTTGAGCGGCGGACAGGCTTCTGTCCGCCGTTCGTCGTTTTTGCCGGGCGTCCGCGGCTTCCGGGCGGTTTAATATCGCATTATGGGATTCGCGCTTTGGATTGACCACGCCGATCGTGTGGCCTGGGTCCAGGGTACGCACGAATACCGGCCGATGGGGACGGCGGCGATTGCCCTTACCGATCAATTCCGCAATCGCGACTTCAGCCAGAGACGTTGCGCCCCTTCTCACCTGCGGAATTCATTCGTTGGGTTCTTCGGATCACTCGTTACCGTCAATGAGTATCTGCGGTCCCACATCAAACCAGTGACGCGTGGCACGCCCGCGCACCTGCTCTAGAGCGGGGAGCTTCTAAGAAAGCTCCCTGGCAGGTTGTGATTCTATGCAGGAACCACAGCCTGAAGGCTGTGCCACAGTGACAACTGGCACAATGGAGGCAATACACCTACATGCCTGACAATTCTTTTGACATTCTCTCGAAGATCGACCTGACCGAGGTCAACAACGCCATTCAGCAGGCGCTGAAAGAGATCCACACGCGGTATGACCTGAAGGACAGTAAATCTACAGTCGAGCTGAACGAGAAGGATCGCAAGGTGCTGCTATCGAGCGCCGACGAATACAAGCTGAAAGCGGTCAACGAAATCCTCGGCCAGAAGCTGGTTAAGCGCAATGTCCCCTTGAAGGGGCTCACCTACAGCGGCGTGACTCATGGCTCGCACGGCTCCGCGCACCAGGAGATCGAGCTGCAAAGCGGCATTCCTCTTGAAAAAGCAAAAGACATCGTCAGGCTGATTAAAGACAGCAAGCTGCGAGTGCAGGCGAGCATTCAGGGTGACGTGGTTCGCGTCGCGAGTAAAGACCGCGATACCCTTCAGCAGGTGATTGCGCTGTTAAAGGGCCGCGATTTCGGCATCGACATGCAGTTCGGCAACTATCGCACCAATTGATGACTCGACGCATTGAATCGTTGTTTATCCCCGGCCCGGCTGGGAAAATCGAGGCCATCCTCGAGGAGCCTGAGGATCGGACGGCCTTGGAAGCGGCGGTGATTTGCCATCCGCATCCTCGCCACGGCGGCACCATGCATAACAAAGTCGTCTACCGGCTGGCACGCGGGTTGCGCCGGGCCGGCTGTGTGGTGCTGCGCTTCAACTTTCGCGGAGTCAACCTGAGTGAAGGCGAATATGACGACGGCCGCGGCGAGGTGGAAGATGCCTGGAGCTGCCTCAGCGAGATTCGGAGCCGCTACCCACACTTGCCCGCGATGATTGCAGGCTTCTCGTTTGGCTCGCGCGTGGCGCTGCGTGTTGCTGCTCGCGACGGGTCGCTCTCGCGGGTGATTGCGGTCGGTTTCCCTTCATTACAGCCTGACCGCGGCTATGTTAGTGAAGTGACGATCAGGAAGGTGTTCGTCCAAAGCACCCACGACGAACACGGTCCGCGAAGCGACTTCGAGCCGTTTTTCAATTCACTGCCGCAGCCGAAAGAATTGGTTTGGATCGCAGCCGTAGATCATTTTTTCAAAGACGCTTTGGATGCTTACGAGCGGGCGATTGAACAGATCGGACGTTCACGCGATGGCTCCTAGCCGGCCGCTGGCTGGGCTGGCTTCCCACTTTCGCTCCTGGCTGACGAGCGACCCCGTCGGCCGCAGACCTTGGTTTATTCTGCTGGCGCTGGTCTTTGCCGTGTCACGCCTGATTTACTTTGCCGTCGGCGTGCGGCCTGACACCGAACCCATCGATTTCTATTGGCAATACATCGAACCATCGCTGCTCAAAGACCACCTGTGGCAGAGCCTGCTCTATCTCAGGGAGCAGCCGCCCGGGTACAACCTCTACCTGGGCCTGGTGCTGAAGGCGCCCGTGCCCCCGGAAGCCATATTCTTCGTCATTCATCTGGCAATGGGCTTCGCGCTGGCCGTCTGCCTGATGGCGCTGATGATGCGCTTGGGAGTGGCAAATTGGCTCGCTTTTCTGCTGGCTGCGTTGTTCACCTCGAGCCCCATGACCGTGCTGTATGAGAACTGGGTCTTTTATGAATACCCTGTTATGGCCTCCCTCACCGTCGCCGCGTGGGCCATGTTGCGCTACATTCTCGCGGAGCGCTTCCGCCACGCGCTGATCTTCTTCCTATCCCTGGCTGTGATATCCAGCGTTCGCGGCGTGTACAACCTGGGCTGGTTTTTCATGCTTGGATGCGCCTTGATCTGGGCAACCAGAGATCACTGGAAGAGGGGCCTGTTGGCCGCTGCGATACCTGCCCTGCTGTTGAGCGCGTTCTATGTTAAGAACTTCGTCATGTTCGGCGACCTGTTTCCGGGCCAGCAGGTGTTCCGGAAGATGAATTATGGCGCCATGGTGCAAATGCAAGCGCCTAAGGAAACCATCGACCGTCTGAAACGCGAAGGCAAAATCAGCGGGATTCTCCAGCTTCCCGTCCTCGAAACCGATACCCCCAGCTACGCGGGCATTGTGAAGCAGCCGCCGCCAACCGGCATCCCGCTGCTGGATATGGCGGAAAAACCCTCGGGCGATAACTGGAACTCATTGTGGAGATCGAAGGTCGCGGACCTGTATTACCACGATGCGCAAATCGTCGCCCGTCAGTGTCCCGGACTCATTTGGAAACAAGTGCCGGCGAATGTGCAGGGTTACTTGTTGCCTGCAACCGACGTGTTTCCTTTCAACGACACGCCGAATTCCAACCATTTACGCCCTTTCCTGGACTGGTATGAGCGAATCAGCGCTGGGGAGCTTAGCGCGGATCCTGACTCAAACCCGACGCCATGGCTGAACGTCTTTCTATTGCCGGCTTCTCTCGTCGGCGGCCTGGCTCTAGCCGTCCGCGAGTTCCTGAATAGCCGCCAAAACACCTCTTGTGGCGCGGGCACTCGTGCCTGCAGCGCCGAGACTCGTCTCGGCGCTCCGGTTGCGAGCGCTTGGACATCGAAGGCGCGCTGCCTTACAATCCTGTTCCTCCTGTTCAACATCTCTTACGATTCCGCCGTCACCATCCTGTTTTCCGTAGGCGACCACAACCGCTATCGCGAAGAAGTAGCTCCGCTCTACCTGGTCCTCATCGGCCTTCTGCTGAACGCCGCATGGACCCGGTTCCGCGCCTGGCGCCGTGGCAGCTTGAGCCCTTCATAAACGCCGATGAACTTGAAATTAAGCCATTTGTTTCCCATCCGCGTTGATCGGCGTTCATCCGCGGCCATTCATGTCCTGGCGGAATCACAGTATGCTGAGGGGGCATGAGACGCTTCGCTCTGCTTCTTCTCCTCGCTACAACTTCGATCCCGCTCGTTCCCGCCGCTGAGCCGCCAAAACCCCTCCCCTCGTGGAACTTCGTCGTCTCAGGCGACTCGCGGAATTGCGGCGACCTGATCATGCCCGTCATCGCACGCCGCGCGAAGTTGGCCGGCGCGCGTTTCTATTGGCACTTGGGCGACCTGCGGGCTCTGTATAAGATCGATGAGGACTTTGCGGGCCTGCATCGGAACGACCCGGCCGCCCTCACCATGGACGCCTATGTAAAAGTAGCCTGGGACGATTTCGCGCAGAACCAGGTGGCTCCTTTCGGCGGGTTCCCGTTCTTCCTGGGCAAAGGCAATCACGAAGTCATCACGAAAACACCGGAGCAATTCGTGAACCAGTTTCGGAAGCTGCTCGATAGCGAGCCGATCCGGCGGCAGCGCGAAGCTGACGACAAGAACGACCACACGGTGAGAGCCTACTACCACTGGAAAGAATCCGGTGTTGATCTGATCAATCTCGACAATGCGTACAGCACATTCGACGATACGCAATTGGCCTGGGCGATGAAAGTGATTGCGGCCGACGAAGCCGACGCTGCCGTGCGCCTGTTAATCGTGGGGATGCATGAGTCGCTGCCCAACAGCTACACGCTCGATCACAGCATGAATCAGGGCAAGGACGACGGCGCCAGCGGCGTTAAGCTCTATAACCGTTTGCTCGAGTTCCGCAAGAAGAGCGGCAAACCCGTGCACGTGTTCTCGAGCCACTCGCACTACTATCTGACGGATATCTACAACACCGCGTACTGGCAATCCAATGGCGGCGTGCTGCCGGGCTGGCTGATCGGGACCGCGGGCGCCGAGCACTATTCGGTGCCGCCGGAAGTGAAGAGCTTTGCCACCTGGGCGGAGAACCAATACGGTTATGCCGTGGTCCATGTAACTCCGGGCGGCCCCCACGCGCTCGAAGTGAGGTTCATGCCGGTGAAGCGAGAAGACCTGGGCCCTGACCTGGTAAACCGGTTCGGCCAGGATGCCGTGGATTTCTGCTTCTCGCAGAACTGGAGCGCCACGCTGCACAAGGACGCGTATTAAGTTCCAAAAACCGCTTCCTCTGGTCGCGGCTCGCAGCGAGGGTCTTGGTTCAAGCGGCGATACCCATGAGTACCATTAGGACGGCGTTCCGAGCCGCGACCAAAGTAAGCGGTCGTCGAAGAAATCACCCGGACTCCGAAACCGATGCCGGCGCAATCCTCGTCCGCGCTCCTCGCAACCGCGTAAACACGGCCTTCAGTATGGCAATCACGGGCACGGAAAAGAACATGCCCGGAACGCCGGCGATCTGCTCGCCTGCCAATACTCCGAACAAAACCAAGAGCGGGTGAACTTCCACGCCCTCGCTCATCAGGTGCGGGTTCAGCACATAGTCCTGGAACATCCGATAAACGATCCAAAAGAGAAGAATCCACAAATAACCGCCCGAACTGGTAACGGCGGCGACCACGATCACGATGAGGCCGCCCGCGGCTGGGCCAATCACCGGGATGAATTCCAGAAGGCCGCACATTCCGGCCAGCAGCAAAGAGTAGGGCGTGCCGAGAATCTGCAGAAACAGAAACCATGCTGTCGCCGACGCTATCGCCAGAATCACCAGCGCGCGAATGTACTTGATCAGCAGGTTGTGAATGTCCATGAGGATTTCCTCGACCAGCCCGCGCCGCCGGCCCCCCGTCACCGATCCGATCAGTGCAGTCGAAATCGCCCGCCCATCCTTCAGAAAGAAAAACGCCAGGATGGGCACCAGCACGAGCACAACCACGACTCCCAGACCGGAGATGATCCGCCCCGTCGCCTTCTGCAAAAGCGGCACCGCGCCGCTCGAAAGCTCGCGTGCTTCGTTCTGCGCTGCCTCATAGACCTTGGCTTTGTAGGGATCGAGCCAACTGGGAATCGGAAACTGAGGAAGCGTCGCATTCTGGACCATGGCGGGAAGACGGGACGCGAGCGACCCGGCCTCCTCCGCAACACGGGAACCGAGGTTGATCCCGACCGTGATCAGAACCGCCAGAATGGCGACATACACGATCGCCAGCGCAAGGTTGCGCCGCTTGGGCAGGATGCGCCCCACCAGGTTCACCAGAGGAGCCAGCAGATAGGCAAAGAACACAGCCAGCGCGAAATCAACCAGCGTGTCGCGAATCAGGTATACGACAGCTAGCGCGACTGCAAAGAGGAATACGGTCCAGCAAACGCGTAGCGCGCGGCTATCGATCCCCAGCATCTCGCCTCTCTTTTTTATTTACCGGCAAGCCTGTAAAAAGCGAGTGGGAAGTATAGCGGGCTTTTTTTTCGCCCTCTTACTACCGTCCGATTGTAGCTGCGTCCCCAACCGCTCTTTACCCCGTCCACGATTTAGCCTAACAGGGTTAGCCTGGCAAGCTCACGTCAGAACATTTGGTGACGAAAATGCTTAAAATAGGGCGACAGCTATGACACGATATCGAATTCATCGCATGAAGCCAAACGCTCGTGAATCGTTTCGATGGGCGGCACACACCGGCGGAGCGGCGACAGTCAAAGAAAAGGATTACGAGCCCGGCGCCGAAATCGAGGCCCCCGGTTGCTATGCCGCCTGGAAGCTTCTCGCGGGCGGCAGTGATCCTCTAGCTCCTGGCGACCTCCTCGAAGATCCGTCCGGCAAGCTGCTGATCCTCAAATACATCGGATTTGAGCCCGCGAGCTGGCTCGTTCCGGAAAGCAATTTAGCTTCTTCTACGCCGGCCATGGAATTGGCACAACAGCGCGATACACTTCTGACGTAGTCCTTGGTGGGCTCGCTCTAGGACCACGTTATCCGGTTGGCTGGATCACAGAAGGCTTCAGCCACCAGATTTGCGATGTTGGCGTTTCTTAGCCAGAGCGGACCCGAGGTGCAGCGATCCAGAGCGCGGTCTCGAACCGCGAAGGGGTGACGGGCGGAGGGGCGCCGGGTGGAATCCAATTTGAGCGGCAGTGTCCCCCAGAGGCGCCAGGTCAGGAAAACATGAGCGCCCGGCGGATGAAAATGAGGCAATCGTCTTCGGTAGTCAGGCATGGCCCAGGCAGGCGAAACCGCCTGCCCCACCAAGTCAAGTGCTCTGAGCGCTCAGGTAATCTCACGCACGTGTGGAAGTACGGAAATCAAGAATGAAACCAGCAGCGCACGAAACGCCATATCAATCTCCTATCAGCCGCAACCCTCGGGGCTGGTATTTATTGTGAGGGGTGAGTACGAAGGCCCGCTACGTCCACTTCCGCTTTCTTACAGGTCCGCCAGTAAAGAGAAGTGTCGCAAGCTAGGAGCAGCCCTCCGAAACAGTCTATAGTGAAATTGTTCTTGCCGTGAGTACTGCGCGCACCATGCCCGGCGGCTTTCGAGACCGCCATTCGCCCGAAAAAGGGGAGAACCAGCGCGCGCTGTGGGCGGGGGCAACGGTCCTGATAACAAAAAAACCGGCGGCTAAGCATTGTGCGTTGTTAATTCTGGTGATCTTTGGCTTTGGCGACCTCAGAGCAGCGAAGGCGCAGGACAACTATGAGATTCAGGTCTACGGTTCGGACACTGTCGCCCCCAAGACCACGATGCTGGAACTGCACAGCAACTTCACCGTCGAGGGGAGTCAACCAACCCCGGGCTCACCGTTCACTGCGGCGGGTCTCTATCCAACCAACCTTGCCGAGCACGAAACCGTTGAGATCACTCAGGGAGTGAATAGCTGGTCGGAGGTCGGCTTTTACATTTTCACCAGCGCGCGCAATGGAGACGGCTGGCAATGGGTGGGTGACCATATTCGCCCGCGGGTGAGAGCACCCGATAGCTGGCATTGGCCTGTGGGCGTAAGCCTGTCCATGGAGTTTGGTTATCAGCGGGCATTGTTTTCGAAGGACACATGGACGATGGAGCTTCGGCCGATCATCGATAAGCAGATAGGCAGATGGTATTTCTCGGTGAATCCAGCTCTGGAGCGATCTTTCCACGGGCCGAGTGTCCCGCAGGGCGTGGGGTTCTCGCCAAGCGCGAAATTCAGCTACGATTTCAACAAATACATTTCCGGCGGCCTGGAATACTACGCGGCTTACGGATCGATCACAGGTGTGTCTTCGTTGCACAATCAGCAGCAGCAGTTTTTCCCTACGATCGACCTGAATGTATCCCCGAACTGGGAGATCAACTTTGGGGTTGGAATTGGAGCAACGGCCAGCACCGATCATTTGATTGTGAAGGGAATCCTGGGGCGCCGCTTCGACTGGACGCATCATCGAGCGGGCAGTTCCGACAGCACTCAATTGGACGTACATGCAAGTGGATCGTCGTGACTTTCTGACTGGAGCAAGTCTCGCGATGCTGGGTTCAGCGGCGAAGGCCAAGCTGAGGGCCCAGACACCAGCGGATCTACGGCTTGAAATCGCGCCCCTCAAGCTGGAGATTGCGCCCAAGAAAGTGATTCACACCATTGCGTACAACGGGCGCGTTCCCGGGCCTCTGATTCGCTGGCCAGAAGGCAAGCCGATCGCGATTGATGTTGTGAACCATACAGACGTTCCCGAGATTGTGCACTGGCATGGATTGTGGATTCCGGCGGACCAAGATGGCGCGATGGAAGAGGGCTCGCCGATGATTCCAGTGGGCGGACAAAGGCGCTACAGTTTTGCGCCTCGCCCAGCGGGTTTCCGTTGGTACCACACCCACACATTCGCCGGGCATGACCTGAAGCGAGGCGCGTACACGGGTCAGTTCGGATGTTTCTACATCGAGCCGAAACAAGCGCCAGGTGCGTACGATCTTGAGATATTCCTCGCACTGCACGACTGGAATGCGTATATGGGCGGCGGCGGGGATGCATCCATGGATGCGTTTTATGACTATGCGACGATCAATGACCGCATGCTCGGACACGGCGATCCAATAAAGGTACGCGAAGGGCAAAGGGCGCTCTTCCATGTGGTGAACGCCAGTGCGACGGCGACGCATTGGCTCGCAATGGCCGGGCATGAACTCACGGTGGTGGGCATGGATGGGAATGAGGTGCCGCGGCAGGCGAAGGCGCCGGCGGTACGGCTGGCTCCGGCGGAGCGCATTGATTTATTGGTGGAGATGAATCGGCCAGGAGTGTGGGTGCTGGGCGAGACGCGGGCCGATATTCGCCGTGCGGGGATGGGGATTGTGGTGGAGTATGCCAACCAGAGTCACGAGCCCAAGTGGATAGATCCGCCTGAAACGCTGTGGGATTACACGCCGTTCGCAAAACAGGAACCGGCGCCCGAGCCGGACGAGCGGATTCCTCTAGTTTTCGAATCGAAGTTTCGCGGACACGGGGACTTCGACTATTGGACGATCAACGGCAAGTCCTATCCGAAGACAGATACAATTCCGTTGCAAGAAGGCAGGCATTACAGACTGGCAATGCGGAATAAGAGCAGCGACGATCATCCGATTCATTTACATCGCCATACATTTGAGGTGACCAGCCTGGACGGCAAGCGGCTCTCGGGGCTGCAAAAGGATGTGGTGGTTGTGAAGGCAAATAACAGCGCGGAGATCGACTTTGTCGCGGCAAATCCGGGCGCGACGCTCTTTCACTGTCACCAGCAGAGTCACATGGATTTTGGGTTCATGATGCTGTTTCGCTATGCCTGATTACGGGGAGATTCAGGAGTAACTACTGAGGCTCCCGAAACAGTCTATAGTGAAATTGTTCTTGCCGTGAGTACCGCGCGCACCATGCCCGGCGGCTTTCGAGACCGCCAGTCTCTCGAGAAAGGCGAAAACCAGCGCGCTCTCTGCCGCTGGTGCCGGCTCGAGGTGCCACGCGGGCGATACACATTTTGTTCGGAGTGGTGCGTCCACGAATGGCGCTTGCGCACCGACCCGGGATACCTGCGCGATCAGGTCTGGGCGCGCGATCATGGCGTTTGCGCCTCCTGCCGCATCGACACCACAGCGGCTTATGCCGATCTGAAGCGCTCGCGCGGCGCGCACCGTCTGCGGCTGCTCGCCCGCTGGGGCCTGCGGCGCATCAACCGCCGTAGCCTCTGGGATGCCGACCATATCGTGCCGGTCGCAGAAGGCGGCGGCGAATGCGACCTCACAAACCTCCGCACGCTTTGCCTCGCCTGCCACCGGCGCGAGACCGCGGCTTTGCGATTGCGACTGAAGCCGCCGAAGGCTCTGTGAGCGGGGTACGTTCACTTCCGTAGCCCGGGCTGCAGCATTTGATTCGAGGCGGCAATATTTGCGCTGCCCCGCCGAAGCCCCCGATCTGCAAGTGGCCCTTTTTCAGTCGCTTAGGATTTGGAATATGGAGTGCTAAGAAATCCGCGAGCAGCGAAATTTGATTCGAGGATCGCGTGACAACCTCATTACCTTTACCCTCAACCCTTCGCGCCCCAGCGAGGGACCACTGCCGGAAACTGCTACCACCCCTCTCCTGAACCCACCCCAAGCGTCCGCGCGCCTCCAGTCGAATAATTGCCATAGAGAAGCCGGTGAAGAGCCGGCTTTTCCATTTTTGGTTCCCAACGCTGGCATAATTCTTGTATCCCATGTCCACACCCAGCCCCGTTGAACAACGTCTGATTGAATTGGGAATCACCCTCCCGGCCCTCCCGGCCCCCGTCGCGAATTACGTGCCATCAGTGCTTGCCGGAGATTTGCTCTTCCTGTCCGGCCAGGGGCCGCGGCTCGCATCCGGCCAGTTCGCCCAAGGCAAAGTGGGCTCTGATGTAACGGTGGAAGAGGCGTATCAGCACGCGCGGCTGATCGGCATTCAGTTATTGGCGGCAGCGCAGCACGCTTTGGGCACGCTCGATCGCGTCCGGCGCGTGGTGAAGGTGCTCGGCATGGTGAATGGCACTCCCGATTTCCGCGAACAGCCCAAGGTGATCAATGGCTGCTCCGACCTGTTTGTAGAGGTGTTTGGAGAAGCCGGCCGCCACGCGCGATCCGCGGTGGGCATGGGCAGCCTGCCAAACAACATCACCGTCGAAATCGAAGCGATTTTTCAAATACAGGCGTAAGCCCCATGCCGGCCCAGGACGCTGACGCGTGGCGCCTAACCGCTAGCCGAGACGCGACCGTCAGGGAGCGTTCTGAACAGCTCTCCTAACCCTGGACCTTCCGCAAGCGTCACACCATGTTCCATACGATCCACGGAGGCCTGGTCAACGTGGCAACCTGAGCGTTCCAACCAGTTGGCCCACGTTGTCGACGCCCTCGCGCCGCAGGAAGCGATCGAGATCTTTGGCGATTTCGAACGGCGCTTTCGGATTCCAGAACATCGCCGTGCCGACTTCGACTGCCTGCGCGCCCGCAATCAGAAATTCCGCGGCATCCGTTCCGTTGGCGATGCCTCCGAGCCCGATTACAGGAACCCGCACAGCTTGCGCCGCTTCATACACGAAGCGCAACGCGATCGGCTTGATGGCAGGTCCGGACAATCCGCCGAAGCCAGCACCCAGCCGCGGGCTCCGGGTGCGGGCGTCGATCGCGAGCGCGCGAAACGTATTCACCAGCGACAGGGCGTCCGCGCCGGCTTCCTCCGCCGCTTTCGCCAGCGGTTCAATCGCGCCCACGTTGGGCGAGAGCTTCACGATCAACGGCCGCTTCGCCAGCGGCCGCACGCTCGCGATCAGCGAGGCCAGACAGACGGCGTCGCTAGAGAAGTAGATGCCGCCCTGCTTCACATTCGGGCATGAGACATTCAGCTCGTAGCCCGCAATGCCTTCGGCGTCTTCGAGCACGCGCACCACTTCCGCATAATCTTCGGCAGCATACCCGAATACGTTGGCAAACACCGGAACGGAATATTCGCGCAGCTTCGCGAGCTTCGTGGCGACAAATTCCCGGACGCCAACATTCTGCAGGCCGACCGAATTCAGCATGCCGCCCTCGGATTCCCACAGACGCGGCGCGGGATTGCCGGCGATGGGTTCTTTGGAAAGCCCTTTTGTCACCAGGCCGCCCAGCGCGTTGAGATTCACCAGGTGGGCAAACTCAATGCCATATCCGAACGTGCCCGATGCGGCCAGCACGGGGTTTCGGAGCGGGATGCCGCAGAGCGTGGTAGCGAGGCGCGATGTGGGAATGTGGGCTGATCTCCCTTCACACTATTCTGCAACTGCCGCTGGGGAAGACGCGTCAGTGAGTCCCGGATTTCTTGAGAGCTTCTGGGCCGCACGCGGCTAGTACGCCGGGAATCCATCCGGAAAGCCAGGCCCGATATTCGCTGAGCAGCGTCGGATCGGCCGGGACTGCGAAGTGATCCTGTTTCCAGCCTCGCGCAACCGCCGCCTGTTTGATGCCAACCGTTGCCGGGAACCGGCCAAGCCACGCGAGCATTTCGTGAACGTAGCCGTCTAGCTCCGCGGCTCGCTCCTGGCTGCCAGCCAGAATCGCCCGGTCCAGTGCCACCATCAACTCCGGCATGGCCGCAGCCACTCCGGAAATGATGCCGTCGGCGCCCGAGACCCGAGCTCGAGGATAGATTTTTTCGTGTCCGGCAAGCAGCCGGAACTCACGCTGCGCGCGCGCCCGGCGAAGCATCTCGAACGAATCCCACTCGCCGCTGGAATCCTTGACGCCGGCGAAGGGCATCTCGGTTAACAGGCGCGTTGCGAGTTCGGGGGAAAGCGGGTTGGTGAAAATGGGCAGGTTGTAGAGATACACAGAAATCCGGCCGCCCAGCGCCTCGAAGAACCGCGCGTAGTAAGCAAAGATGTCCCGGTCCGGATAATGATAAAAATACGGCGGCATTAACATGACACCGCTGGCCCCATGTTCCGCCGCAGCCTGACCCAGTTCAATGGCGCCGTCCAACGTCGAGTGGGACACATTCACTAATACCGGAACGCGGCTTCGCTTGATGGCGAGTGATGCCACCAGCGTCCGCTGCCCCGTGTCAAAGTGAATAAACTCGCCGGTAGCTCCAAACAGGACGAACCCATCCACTCCGGCCTTGGCAACCACATCCAGATAATCGAAGAGGGCGCTGGTATCCGCTGCTATGGAATGGGGCCTGCGCGGTGTTGCCAGAGCGGCGTAAATGCCGCCAGGCCGCGGCGGAGCTTGGCGTACTGTCATAGGCGTAAGGCGAAGTTCCGATTCTATCGTTGACGCGCCTTAGCGTAGTAAGGTAGACCCACGGGCGGTACACACAGGCCGAAGCCTGTGCCACCACAGCACGTTGTGGCACAGCTTTCAGGCTGTGGTTATGTAGGCACGAAGAGCGGGTCCGGGGGGACCCGCGCGGACCAGGGGGTCCGCCCCACAGTCAAGCGCAGAATCTCGATTTTAAGCGCTGGCCCCAGGCTGCTTGCCACGCTTTCGCCGCCAGGCTGAGCGAATCACCAGCTCCCGTGGATCCAGCATGTGCTGGGGGTGGTACAAGCGCCGCGACCATTGCGCGCCTTCGGCAAACTCGATTCCCAAAAAATATGACGAGTCTCGATACAGGCAGTGCCGCACCGTGCCGGCCAAGTCTCCGCCATTGCAGTGAATTACGACGGCCGTGTCAAGAGGCACACTTAGTTCCATCTGAACGCACGCGCCGCGCCGCGAAATGTCTTCCAGATTTGCCACTCGTCGCACGAGCCTCCCGGCCTTGTCTTGCCAGCGAACTTCCACCAGCTCCGCACACAGGAAGCGCCGGCTCAATCGTCTATCCATGTTTCTCTCATCGACCGAAGCACCCACTCCGCTTAAACGACATGCTTGCGGTTAGGCTATGGAAGGGGGTGGTTAAGAGCAGTGTAATCGTCAAATCCGCCTTATCCGTTCCCGTTCGGACGTTTAAGATAAAAGGTCGCCGCCAGCGCTATGCCGGATCGTCCCCTATTCTCGCCCCTGCCGCCCCCTCAACCCCCGCTCGACCCTCGGGTGGGCTTCGCCGTCAGGATTGGCTTCTACCTCATCATCGGCGCTATCCTCTATTTCTTCCTGCCTCCGCTGCTGTTCGGCGCCTTCGGTGTGGTTACCGCGGCCACCATCGGCCTGTTCCTGGTGGCTCTGCTCACCAATGGATTGACCCTGCGGGTATTCGACAGGGGATCGCTAGCCGATATCGGGCTCGGCACCGCGCCCGCATCGGGCCGCAATTTCCTGATTGGCCTCGCTGCGGCAAGCGCTTCCGCGGCGCTCCTGCTGGCCATTCCGCTCTCCGTCGGCGCCGCTCATTTCGAGCCGCGTCCAGACCCCGGCTTTTCATGGGGAGGGCTTGCCTTCTACCTCGCGGCCCTGCTGTTCGGGGCAGTCGGCGAAGAGACGCTCTTCCGCGGATACGCATTCCAATTGGCCATCCAGCGCTTTGGCGCCTACGCCACCGTTCTTCCCGTGGCGGTGCTGTTCGGATTCGGCCACGCGGCTAATCCCCACGCCACCCAGCTCGCTATTTTCAATACGATTCTCTGGGGTGTACTGCTCGGCTACGCCTTTCTCCGCAGCCGCGACCTTTGGCTTCCCATCGGCCTGCACTACGGCTGGAACGTGGTGCTGCCGCTGTTTGGCGCCAGCTTGAGCGGACTTACAATTGAAGTAACGAGGTACCTGTACAAATGGGATCTGGGTTCGCTGTGGAGCGGCGGAGATTACGGCCCCGAAGGCGGCCTGCTCACCACCTTGGTTGTCCTGATCTTGTTTCCAGTGCTTCGCTTCTCCCCAATCGCCCCTCAAACCAGCGTTCTTGCTCCTTCGCTCAACTCCTCGAACGAAATCTGGGGATGAGAACCGTGTCGTCTCGCAAACAATGGCTGGCGTTATTCATGATCGCTTTCGCTCCCGGGCTTTTCGCGTCCGGTAAGCTCAGCCTCGATGAGCGGATTGAGGTGGAACGCGGCCTGAGCTCCGAGATGGCGAACGCCAAAATGCAGTTGCCGCGATCGAAGAAAGCGCTGAATTTCTCGAGTGAGGGCCGTATTGACGACGCGGCCTGGCAAAAAGCTCAACGCGAGTACGGAATCGCAGCCCGCGTCGGCGACCAGATCCAGATCACTCGCGTCGTGATTGAGCCGGACCGGATTTTGCTCGAGATTAACGGCGGCCTTAAGGGCGGACACCGCTGGTACGACCACATCCAGGTCACCGCCCCCATCGGCACCTCGTACCCCACCGACCAGAATGCCAACTCGAATGCCGCCTCTGGTTCTCTGATCGCGGTCACCTTCAAAGGCGGAGTGCCGTCGATCAAGTCCTCGGATATCAAGCAAATCCTGGCTCCGCTGTTTGATTTCGACAAACACAGCGCCACCGGGAATTACGTCGAGCAACTCCCGGCGCCCATACAGAAGGCAATCAAGGAGCAGCATGCCGTGGAGGGCATGGACCGCGAGCAGGTCCTGCTCGCCATGGGCAGGCCGCGCAGCAAGTCCCGTGAAACCAAGGACGGCGATGAGCTCGAAGACTGGATTTATGGCGACCCTCCCGGTAAAATCACCTTCGTTACCTTCTCAGAAGGTAAAGTGGTGAAAATTCGGGAAGCGTATGCCAACGTCGGCGGCTCCACCGCCCCGCCCCTCGATCCCCGCTAACGCCCGGCCCGTGTAGTGGCGCGGGCACTCGTGCCTGCCGCGCCTGACGCGCTTGGACTGACTCGTCTCGGCGCTCGGTTGCGTACCAACCTCTATCCGCTTGCTGACGCGCGCGGTTCAGTGCTGTTGTCGGTCCGCCCGCTGACGCGCCCCGCCCAGAGGGGTTAGCGGCTAGCCCGTGCTGTCAACGGCTCGCACTGAACCGCGACCGTAGCTCGCGAAGCGCCAGGGAGCGGATGGGGGACTTCCGCGACTTCGTACTTGGCGCCTCGCCGGAAACCCCATGCTCGGCGCAAACGTAGAATGAGGTATGGAACGGTTTGGGACCGCTGTGCGTCGGCGTGTCTGGTTAACAGCGCTGGCCGCCATCACTCTCGCCGCTTCGACGTGTCCCGCCCAAACAACAACTAAGACCGAGACCCCGCCGCCTCCCGAGCCCGGCATCCTGCACAGCGTGAAAGTGGACGGAAACCACCTCTACACGGAAGCCGACATCGTCAAGGTGCTCGGGCTGACGATCGGCGGGCCAGTGGCGCCGGCGGATTTCGACGTGGCGAAACAGAAGCTTCTCAACACTGAGCTCTTCGCCAACATCGGGTATGAGTTCTCCTACTTTGGAAAGCCGCAGCAGTATGACCTGCTGATGAAGGTAGTCGAGTACGACCAGGTGTTCCCGATGCGCTTCGAGGAGCTGGGTATCCCCGACGACCAGGTCCGCAAATACCTTAGCGAGCACGTACCGATTTACGCAGATCGTATCCCCGGCTCGGAAGGGGTGCTAAAGCGCTACCGCGACGTGATTCAGGACCTGCTGGCGCAGAAAGATCCGGCGCTGAAGATTCGAGCCCGGGTGGTTGCTGACGATCCCAAACAGTTGGTAGTTCTGTTCCGCCCGAATACGCCTCCGCCGATGATTGCGCGCGTGACAGTGCTCGGGAACAAAGCCGTGGAGACGCAGGCCATTCAGAAAGCGATCAACGAAGTCGCGGTGGGGACGCCATATACGGACATGTCGTTGAAGATGATTCTCGACCACGCCGTAAAGAGCCTGTATGACGAGCAGGGATATGTGAATGTAACGTTTCCGAAGATTGAAGCCGTGAAAGCGCAGAAGATAAACGGGTATGACGTTACGGTGACGATTCTCGAGGGCCCGAAATACACTTTCGGCCCGATTGCGTTTCGCGGCGGCGATCTGGGTGAAGAGGACGTGAAGTCGATGCTGAAGTTCAAGGTGGGCGAAGTGTTCAACGGAACTCAGGCAGAAGACTTACGGATTGCGCTGATCAGCGCCATGAAACGGAAAGGGCATCTGCTGGCGGCAGGCGACATCGAGCGCAAGGTGGACGATGAGAAGCATACGGTGAATCTGCGCTACCTTCTCGAGCCCGGACCGACTTACACGTTCCAGACACTCGAAATCCACGGGCTGGATATCGAGAGCGAGCCGGTGATTCGGAAGATGTGGGCGGAACAGCCGGGTAAGCCGTTTAATCCCGACTACCCGGAGTATTTCCTGAAAAAGGTCGAACAGGCACAGGTATTCGAGAATCTGGGCGATACCCGCTCCGATTTCACTCCCAACGAAACGACGCACGGCGTGAAAGTCGACCTGTTTTTCAAAGGCACTGCGCCCGGAGAGAAGAAAAAAGAAAAAGGCCGCGAACGTGACGGTGAGCGCCAATCAATTGTGGGGCGGACTCCCTAGTCCGCGCGGGTCCCCCTGGACCCGCTCTTCGGCAATAGATCGGCTTCGTCCGCGCGGGAACAGGCCGACGGGGGCGTCGGCCGCGGACCAGGGGGTCCGCCCCACATCTGGCAATCAACTACTTCCCTACACACCGGAAGCCGACATAATTGAAATGGCGGTCTGGAGGAATCGCGCCGGAACGGCACGACAAGCGCACGAACCTTGCCTTGAAACCCCACCCGCCGCCGCGTAGCGCCTTCAACGGGTTCTTCGGGCCGGCGGGCGGGCCCTCTGGATCCGTCAAGTCGCTGGGCTCGTAATGTCTATACCAGTCCGCCGTCCACTGCAACACGTTCCCTAACACGTCGTATAGCTTCCAGGCGTTGGGCTCTTTGGTCGCGACATCGTGCGTCTGCTTCCCGCTATTTTTCTCATACCAGGCAATAGCATCGATGTCTCCGTAAAGTATCCCGGTTGTACCCGCCCGCGCAGCGTATTCAAACTCCGCCTCTGTCGGCAGCCTTAACGCCGCTGCTTCGCAATACGCGTTCGCTTGCGCCCAAGTTACATTCTCTACCGGCCGGTTGTCTCCTTTGAAAACACTTGGGTTGTCTCCAATCACCCGCTGATACGCCGCCTGCGTGACAGGCGTCTGCGCCAGCCAGAAACCTTTTGTGATCGTAACTTTGTGGACTACTTTCTCATCTTCATTGCATTCTTTATCGCCAGGCGAGCAGCCCATCATAAAGGCCCCGGGGGGTATCCAGACGTAAGTCAGCCCGTCTTTCACATTCGTCTTGGTTGTACCCGCGGGCTGGTCGCTAGCCGCCTGGCCGCGAAGCGAATGGCCTGTGAGCAGGATTAACAGCGCCGTCGCGGCGCTAACTGTCATGACGGATACGGCGAGGCCTCTAATACGCAAGCGTGTGAATAAGCTGAGCGTGATCTCACGTGCGGCATTCTGCGCCGCTGAGCGTTGGCTGAACTGGGACACAGGCACTGTACTCCTCCGGTCGAGGGTCATTGATAGACCCTTCGATTCCAGCCAGTATATACAAATGTTCTGCCGCTCCCGGCACTTAGTCAGCAGGAACTCATCCCGGCGCCAGCGTCAGCTCAGCCACAAAGGCTCCAGTCAGCGTTAATCCCCTAACACTAATCGATTTAGTAGGGAGTTTTAACACAGATTGCGCGCTCTTTCGAAGCCGTCGGAAACGAGGAATTTCACCGGACTACATCGCCACAGTTTGATGTATACTACCTGAGATCCGGGAGAGCAAAATTGGCATTCTGGGTTACTTAGCGGACGCCGAAGCGAGACACAAGAGCTTCTGGCTAAACCGCAACAATGTTATTCGTCCAGAGTCCTCTGGAAAAGAAAGGAAACTAACTCTTATGGCAGAATCCGGCCAGAAATCCCTGGAAATGAGGGTTGCTGAACTCGAAGATAAACTATCCAAAGTGCACATTACAGAAGAAGAGATGAAGGCATATCATAAAGTGGCGGCCCTAACGGGAGGGCATGCAGCGGCGAAGCCCTCGATAATCGACTATTGCTTAGGCTGTTATTACTGTTCCTACTGCTACTTCTGCCAAAGGTGCTTGACGGAATGCACCGAATGCATTGTCGCAACAAAGCCTTCGACCGGAGGAACAGAAGCCTTCAAGAAACTTGGAAAATAGCGTTCCATCTTGTCACTCACTTGTGACAAGGAATACACAGCAGATGTAAGGACAACTGCTTCGACTCGGGCTCGAGAGTGCCACAGGGCACGCATTGCCGGGCTGTAAGTGGTTGTCCGTTTTAGCGTTGGCGCCCAGGCGCTTATGCCTGCGCACGAGCTATATTTGCGGCTAAAGGCAGAACGTGTGACGACCCCTAGGTTTAATAAACCTCGAATTCCCAGTCACTACTATGTATGGTGTGATCCGCCAGATAGCTCAGGAGAAGAGTCTCTGCATTTTGTCTCGGAACGGCGCGCTATCAAGCTCAAGGGCCGGGCCTTTGCGGAATTCGAACGCCGCGTTATTCCTTTGCTGGACGGCAGCCGCACAGTTGGAGAAATAGCCAGCGAGGTTGAAGATGTCTTTGCTCTGGGCGATCTCGAAGTCGGGCTTGACCTGCTTGCGGAGCAGGGCGTGCTTGAAGACGGAGATGCCGGCTCCCCGAACGGAAGAAGAGTCTCTGAAATCACCCCACAGCTTAATTTGTTTCATGAGCTTGGCTTGAATTCCGCAGAGGCGCAGCGGCGCTTGCGCAACGCCACGGTCACCATTTTCGGATTGAGCGGGGCCGGACCGGGGCTAGCCGAATCTCTGGCGAAAACGGGAATTGGCCGCATTCGGTGCGTAGACAGCCTGTCCGTGTCGCCAACCGATCTGTACTTGTCGTCCGGCTTCAGCGCGTCCGATTTGGGATCTTTGCGCTCGACTGCTCTTGAGCGCCGTTTTGCGCCACAGTTCCTCGAATCCAGGTTTGAAGCCGTCACAGCCGGCATGTCCTCCGACGAGGCGGTAGCGTCCGCCATCGAGGGATCCGACTACGTTGTCTCGTGCCTCGATGCCGGCCAATCCTCGCTCATCTATAAGTTGAATCGCGTTTGTTTGCAGGCGGGTATTCGTTGGACATCCTGCGCACTGGCGGGGAGCGAGGTCATCATAGGCCCTACTGTGTATCCGCGCGTTACCCCTTGCTACCTCTGCTACAAGATGAGGGTCGTTGCCTGCGCCGGTAATCCGGAAGACGCCTTTGCCTTCGAGAACCTGCTGGATGAACGGAAACAGGACGACAGTTGCCGCCGCGAGAATATCGCCATGGGCGCGGGCATTGGCGCAAATCTGTTGGCGCTCGAAATCGTCCGGGACATCGCGGGGCTCACGCCAGTGACTACCGCCGGCAAGGTGGTCATTTTCAACTTGCTCGACCTTTCTTCCGTGAAACACGTCGTGCTTCGCAAGCCGTGGTGCCCGGTATGTTTCCCGCCGGACGCCAAGAACGTTCCTCGCCCTGGGATTCCACATCCGGCAGGGCAACAGTGAAATCCGCCGAATTGAGTCGGCTGGTAGGCCCCCTCGCGGATCTTGTCAGCCCCAGGACCGGGATCATTCGTAGCGTCTCTCGCGTGCAGCGCGGCGCAGAAGAACCTTGCCCGCCCATGGTCTATCGGGCTGAAGTGTCGCACTTTGATTTTCGAATGGCAAAGGCGCAGGACCGAGCCGCAGCCGGCAAAGGCGCCACGAAAGAGGCTGCGATTCGCGGCGCAATCGGCGAGGCCGTCGAGCGCTATTGCGCCTCACAAGTCGACCCCGATTTGCCGTTCACCGCCGCGTGGTCTAAGATCTCGAGCCAAGCCGTCTCGCCTTCCGATTTTGTTCTGTATTCTCCGAGTCAGTATGAGAGCGGCCGGATCCCCTATCATCGCTGGAGTCCCGATGACGAGATTACCTGGGTTCCAGCGCGCGAACTTCCATCGAATCGCGTCGTGTTTGTGCCTGCCAGCGTGGTCTATCTGCAATTGCCGAACGGCCGCCGCGAAGAAGCCCTTGCGTCTCCGAGCTCGAACGGGCTCGCCGCCGGCCCCGACCTCGAGGCCGCGGTGCTGCACGCCCTGTATGAATGCATCGAACGCGACGCTTTCCTGATCACCTGGATGGCGCGCCTTCCCGCTCCCGAGGTCCACTTTGCGGGCACGATTCCGCTTGCCGCGTCCATTCATGACCACTACCGCAGGTTTGGCGTCGAGCTTCGCGTCTTTCGGATGTGCACGGATATTGCCGCGCACAGCATGCTGGCGGTGGCGCTTGATCAAACCGGCTCCGGACCCGCCGCCGTTATCGGTCTCGGGTGTGACGCTTCGCCATCGCGAGCGTTGCTTAAAGCGCTATTCGAAATCTGTCAGTCACACTCGGGAGAGTCGCGCCGGTACCGTGAAGAACCACCCCACGAGCGCCTGAAAAAGCCAGAGGACGTTCAGACCCTCGAGGACCATAGCGCCTGGTTCACCATGCCTGAGCACCTCGACGGGCTTTCGTTTCTGTTGGAGAATGGCCGCTCGGAGCACCTGACGGATCTCCCGGATTACGGCTCAGGCAATCTTCAGCTCGATCTCGAGAACTGCGCCGCTTCTCTAAAGCGCGCCGGGAGCACAGCGCTTTACGTGGACCTCACCACGCCCGATCTCAATGGCTACCGGCTAAAAGTGGTGCGAGGCCTCGCCACAGGGCTCCAGCCGATTCATTTCGGTTGGGGTCAAGAACGGCTGGGCGGCAGACGCCTGTTCGAATTGCCGCAAACGCTCGGCTTCGCGACAAAGCCGCTAACCGAAAACGAACTGAATCCGCATCCGCATCCGCTCGCCTGAGACACCACCATGCTGCCGTTTGAAGACGAAACCAGTCTCTCGATGCTCTTTCATCTCAACTCGGAGCCTTGGGGCAACACGGAGGCGTATCAGGCCGCGATCTACGAAGTCGAGTATAAAGACGTTGCGGCCGCGATGCCCGAGTTGCCTCTTCCACAGCCGCCCGAAACAGCCCTGACCGGCCTGGCCCGAAAGCGCGCGTCTTGCCGCGCGTTCGAGACGAAAGCGATGCCGCTCCAGCTTCTGAGCGCCATTTTGTGGGGCAGCTACGGGATCTCGCGGACTGACCCCACGCTGCTTTCCGGGTCGCTCGCCCTGCTACGCCCGGTGCCTTCCGCCGGCGGACTCTTCCCACTGGAGATATACATACTTTCCCAACGCGTTGATGAACTCCCCGACGGATTGCACCACTACAACGTTCGCCACCATTCACTCGAAACCCTTCAGACAGGCCCTCTGTTCGAGCAATTCCAGCCCGCGCTTTACATGTTTGACGCCGTCAAAAACGCCAACGCTATTGTGTTCCTTGCCGCCGTCTTCAAGAGAACCCAGAAAAAATACGGCCCCCGCGGCTACCGCTATATATTGCTGGAAGCGGGACACATCGCGCAAAACGTGTGCCTGCTCGCGGCGGAATCGAATTTGAGCACTCTCTGCATGGGAGGGTATGGCGACGCCGAATTAAACCGCCTAATCGGCTTGCCTTCTCGGGATGAGGGCGTGGTTTATTCCGTCGCCGTCGGCTGGTCCGCCGGCGGATAGGTCGAGCTTCACAGCGCGACCCTATTGCTTAGTAACATCCATCCAATTGTCATCGGCATCGCGATCGATGAGCTTGTTATATGGATCGATAGCCGCCCGTGCTTGCCTGTTTATCGAATCGTCCCCTACGGCGTGAGAATCAACACTGTCTGATCGCCACTCTGAAGGAACTCGGCCACTCGAACTGCCTGGTGTCGAATTAGGCGTTCCGCCACGGCGGTGGGGTAATCGCAACCGCGTAGCCAGATGACTTTCGGCGGCGGGCCGAATGTAGTCGCCAGCTCGTAGAAGTCTGCGTCAGCCGTTACAATCGCAAAACCGGCAGCCTTCGCGTACTCCCAAAGCCGAATGTCCGGGACTTCGAGCAATCCCTCTGTCGCGATGTGAGTCGAATCTGGAAAAAGGTCGGCCAGTCGCTTAACCAGTCGACGAGAGAGATTCTCGTCAAAAAGCAGCTTCACAGCGCGACCCGACGGCCCACCCTCGCGGCGTAGTCAAAGACGGCCGGGAAATCATCCTTCTCCAGTTCTGGATAGTCGGCAATGATCTGTTCTTCGCTGATGCCGGCTCCGAGCCAGCCGAGGACATCCCAGACCGTTATTCTCAGGCCCCGAATGCAAGGTTGGCCGGACCGCTTGCCGGGTTCGATGGTGATACGGCTCTCGTACATAGGTCCTAACGTTGATCTTACCGCTGAAAGCCCGAAAGCCTATTGCTTAGTAACATCCATCCAATTGTCATCTGCATCGCGATCGATGAGCTTGTTATATGGATCGATGCCCGCCCGCGTGGGCGGCTGGTCGACAATAATCTCGAAGGTCTGGTTGGGTTGGGTAATCCACTCCTTCTTGAGATACAGAGGCTTCTCTTCGTCCTTCTTGCCGCTGAATACGCCGATGTCGATCAGGTCATGGAGTGGCATGGGCGACTCATTGCCGCTGCCGTCGGCCTGCAGCTTGCGCGCCTGCACGCTAAGGGTCACCTTGTATTTGTGGTCGGCGGTGGGCGTAACTGTGGCCGAGAGGGCCTTGTTGTCGTAAAGAACGATGTTCTCGAAAGCGTCGGTGATGAAGTACTGAAGATCGGCGGGGGTTTGTGCGCGCAGGGCTTCGATGAACTGGCGCGTGTCTGGGTAAGGGCCGGATTGTGAGTCGTTGGCGTTGGCGTAGCGATATTGCATCAGGAAGTTGTGCAATGCGAGGTTGACCTTGTCTTCGCCGATGTAATCGGCCAGAGTGTACATCACCTGGCCGCCCTTCTGATACCAGACGTATGGCTCGTTTTGGACTAAGGCGACAGCACGCTCGCGGCGTGTCTCGCCGGCGCGCCCACGCAGGTAACGGTCGAGCTCATGCTTCAGGAAGCGATGCATGTTGTCGCGGCCGTATTTCTGCTGCATGGTCATGAGGGCGGAGTATTCGGCGAGTGTTTCCGACATCATGTTGGAGCCCTCAACCCGGCCGCCGATGAGTTGGTGCGCCCACCATTGATGGCCAAGCTCATGCGCGGTGACGAAATAGCCGAAGTCGATATCGGTGGGTTTCTCGAGGCGGCCAATGAAGCCCATGCCTTCCGAAAAGGGGATGGTGTTGGGAAACGATTGCGCGAATCCGCGGTAGCGCGGGAACTCGAGAATACGGTACTGGCGGAACTGGAAGGGGCTGAAGTTCTTTTCGTAATAAGCGAGACCCGCTTTAGACGCTGCGATCATGTCGTCGACGTCGTAGTTGTGCGCGGGCGTGTGGTAGACCTCGATGGCAATCGGGTTGGCGACGCCCGGGTACATTTCGCGTTTCACGTCGTAGCGGGCTGAGACGTACGCGAAGAAGTCAAGCGTCTTGACGTCGCCCATGTCGTAAGTGAAATAGTGGCGGCCATTGGCGCGCCACTCACGAGTGAGGTAGCCGGGCGACAGCGCGATCTGGTCGTCGGAGGTGCTGACGGTGCTGCGATAGCTGATCCAGTCTGAGTGCGGCGTGAATAGATTGGTGACTGTGCCCGCGGGGTCGCCGCGGTGGGGAAGGAGTTCCTGGTCGGGAAGATGCTCCTCGCGGCGGCGGCGCGGGTCGTCGAGCTCAATTCCCCTGTCGTAACCGATGCTGGGGAAGTAGCTCGAATCGAAGAAAGTGCCCGAGTAGGCGAGTTCGGGGCGCTCATTGCCATCTTTGAAGCCGCGGCTGGTATAGCCGGCGTTGAATGTGAGGTCGAGCTTGTCGCCGGAGGCAAGCGGCGTGTCGAGTTGGTAGATGGTGTAAAGGGCGCGGGGGCTCGAAGAGACCACGTGAAATGGGCGGTTGAAGCGCACGTTGGAAACCGACTGCATCTGGTTGGTGATGTGAATCTGGCTGATGGGCTGCGCAGTCTTGTTTTGAAGCACGAAGTGGCCCGTGCCGGAGAATGACCGGCGCTCAGGGAAAATGTCGATGCTGGAGTCGGCGGCGATGATCTTGGGCTGGGGAAGGTTCTCGTATTTCTTGAAGTCACGCTCATAGGCGGCTTGAATGTCGCGCCGATCCTGAGCTGTGAGGTACTCGTTGAGCACGTGAGCGTTGTAGAAATACCACGCGCCGCTGCCGATAGCGATGGCGAGAAACAACGCAGCCGCAGGGATCAATCGCGGAGCGCGCTCGCGGGCGAGGCGAAAGCGGGCCGACCAGGCGTCGTCCGAACCGCGGCGGGCCAGCGCGATGGAGAGTATGGCGAGGAAGCACGAAATAGAAAGCCAGTAGGTGATTGACCAGAAAAGCGCGGGAACGAAATGGCCGTAACCGTTCATGTCCGAGTAGGTGTAGGGCGGCGTGTTGCCGAACAGGTAGAGGCTGTTCTCCCACCCGAAGCTGTAAAGGATCGGCACGATGACAAAAACGCCGATGACAATGCCGTGGCCGATGAACTTGTTGGAGACGACGGTTTGGATGAAGAGCGCAAGCAAGGCGAAGGTGAGCACCTGCGGAAAGGTGACCACATAGAGCTCCTTGGCGTACTGGCCGAGCTCATAGTTGTAATAACCGGCGATGGTCTGCATCACGATGCCGCAAAGGCCGGCGACCGTGAGCATGACGAACTCGACAAAACACAGCGCGAGGAGTTTGGAAAACCAGTCGGTGGTCTCGGCAATGGGCAGAGCGTCATGGATGCCCGAGAATTGGGTGTCGCGCTCACGCCAGACCAGTTCGGCGGCGTATAGCGTAGCGACGATATACAGAAAAAGAATCGAGCCGCCTTCGACGGATTGCAGCATCAGGTAGGTGACGGGCCAGACGTTAATATCGGCCACGTGGCCCGCGTAGTGCCCGTTGTTGCAGGCGATGCCGGCCATCAGGATCATCAACCCCCAGAACGGAATCTCACGCAGGATATTCGAGATCCGCATTCGAGTAAGCGAGGAGAGTTGCGCGACAGTTGTTCCAAAGCCAAAGACCTGGTGCACCATGGGGAGCTTGGCCGCGACGAGGCTGCGTCGTGGCGCTACCTCGGCGAGTTCCAGCTCACGGGCCCGGGCAGCGCGTTTGCCGCTCGAGCGGGCAGTGAGCGCTTCCACCGACATGGGGAAGAATTTCCAAAGCCCGAGGAGCGATAGCAGACCAACGGAGCCCCACAGCAAGCGGTTATAGAGGAAAACACCTGAAGCCGAGTGGATTGACCACGAGTAGAGAAGCGTGTTTTTCTCGACGACGGTCCAGTAGCGAGTAATGGCGTCGTTATACAGGAAGCCGACGGGGTCGAGGATGCCAGACCAGAAGTGCTCGAGCGATCGTGTGGCACTGAAGATGCTAATGCCGATGAGGTAAAGGATGAAGAGTGTTGCGCCCTGCAGGTAAACGATAAAGATCTTGCGCGATAGCGCGGCGACGAGAAAGAACAGAGAGCCGAGGAAGAAAATCTGGAAGACCACGATCGAGAAGAACGGCTGCAGATACCACAAGAGGTGGTTGGGTCCGATGCGGGCGTGGTCGGCCCAGGGGGCGAACGTGCCGAGAAACTCGCCTAAGAGCAGGCCGGAGAAAGCGAAGACAGTGGCGACAAACGACCCGGCCCAGCGGCCGCCCAGGTAAGCAAACTTCGAGATGGGCTTGGTGAAGAGGATTTGGATGGTGTCGCGCTGGAAATCGCGCAGGATGGAAGTGCCGAAGATCGCGGCAATGACGATGACGCCGAAGAAGCTGACGCCGATGTCGTTATAGATGTTGGCCCAAGGGCCGTTGAGCAGAATCTTGCCGTTGGAGGCGCCGATCGGACCGAAGCTCTCGCTGGCTATGCTGAGGAAGTTGAAGGTGAGCCAGACCAGGAAATAAACGTAGGTCGAGACGCTTTTGAATCGGAATTTCAGCTCGAAAGTGAAGAACTCCCAGAACAGTGCCATTTCGTTGTCGCCTCCTCGAGCCGGATTAGTTCTTCGCCTGGTTGGCGAGGTTCAGGAAGTAGACGTCTTCGAGCCCTGAGTCGACGGCGCGGAAGCCCTCACCGGGATTGGAGGCGGCGTAGACGCGAACCTCGTGCAGGCCGCCGATCAGATGAGTGGAGATGACGTTGAAGGCGCCTTCCAGCGTGCGAAGCTCGTCATCGGTGGCCACGACCTTTGACCAGATCTTTCCACGCAGCGATTCGAGCGCTTCGGCGGGCGCGCCCTCCAGCAGCAACTCGCCGTTCGAAATGATGGCCATCCGCGGGCAGAGCTCGCGCACGTCTTCGACGATGTGCGTGGAGAGGATCACGGTGACGTTAGATCCGATGGAGCTGAGCAGGTTGAGAAATCGGTTGCGCTCCGCGGGGTCGAGGCCGGCGGTGGGCTCATCGACAATAATGAGCTTGGGGTTGGCGAGCAGAGCCTGAGCGATGCCGAAGCGCTGCTTCATTCCGCCCGAGTAGGTACTCAGCGCCTTCTTGCGCACATCCCACAGATTGGTCTGATTGAGAATTGCGTCCACCATCTGCTTGCGCTCCGTCTTGTTGGTGACGCCTTTCATGATGGCAAGGTGCTGCAGCATGTCCATCGCGGAGATCTTGGGGTACACCCCGAACTCCTGCGGCAGATAGCCCAGGATCTTGCGCACCTCGTCCTTTTGGGTGAGCACGTTCAGCCCATCGAGGTCGATCTTGCCGGAGTCCGGGTCCTGCAGGGTGGCCACCGTGCGCATGAGCGAGCTCTTGCCCGCGCCGTTCGGACCCAGCAGGCCGAACATGAGATTGCCGATAGTCAGCGAAAGGTTCTTCAGAGCCTTTACGCCGTTCGGATATGTTTTGGAAAGGCCGGTTATCGTCAGCGCCAAGGAACTTCCCCCCAATTTCGCGACTCGATCTTGTTACGTGTTCTAGAGGACCCAGGTTCCTGAGTTTTCAGCCCCATGCGTCAGCTTGGGGCCGTTTCCCCTGAGTTTCCGATCATACCTCGCGAGCGCCGGCGGGACCCGCTCCAGCGACTGACACCACTGAACCGCGCGCGTCAGCAAGCGGACAGACCCTTTGCACTCCAGCTTCTCGCAACTTGGCACTAGTCTTGCAATCCAGGCGATTCTATTGCGGAATGCGCCCCAGAGCGAGATCCGAGACGCGCGGATCGCCGGTGCTCATGCCGATCGCCTGACCGCCGCAAGCGCGCTTCACCAAGCGCGATCAGCGTCAGAAAGGTAAGCCAGATAGGGAACTTCTGAAATGGAAAATCGACACACGCGTGAGCAGCGGCAAAAAAAATGCCTATCAGGGGAGGGTAGCGGAACCCGAGCCAGGCTCCGCGGGCCGCAACCACGAGCATGAGCAGCAGGAACGGAATGCCGCCCTCGGCAGCCCACTCGGCCCAGTCGTCATGCGCATGATTGACCCAGGCGCCCGCATCGAAGACAGCAAAGGATGGGTACACGAGTGGCCACGTCCCCAGGCCGTAACCGCCCAACGGCCTTTCCTCAACCATGCGGACGGAAGCTTTCAGAAACTCGACGCGGCTGGCAAACGGCGCTTTCTCATCAAAGCGGCTCAGCAGAATGTCCCAGCCGACGACAGCGCTGGCGACCAGCAGGCAGGCGACCAGGCGGAGGCCAACAATACTCCAGTTCAGAGGCGTTTTCGAGCGGGCGAAGGTGAATACCAGAACCGCTCCAACCTCGAGAGTTGCGAAGACCGCCCCAGCGCGCGATGCACTGGTAATCACACTGCCATACATAACCGCCGCCGCCAGCGCATTCGGAAGCACGCTTTGGCTCGAATTGCCCACCGCTCTCCAGAGTGCCAGCGGCAGCAAGAGCTCGATGAACGCGCAGTAATAATCCCGGTTGAGGAAGGGCCCCATCGGGTCGTTGCTCCAGGGACTGTGAAACAACCACAGGATCTTTCCCTGCGCGGTGAATCGTTGCGCGATGGCAATGGTGGCGATGAGCGCGCCAAAGGCGACCATGCCGTGGCGGAAACGCGACCGGACTTTCGATGACGCCAGCGCCTGCAGAGCAATCCAGAACACACACACCGAAGCTCCCAGCTCGATGCTACGCATTTCCGTCACATACCGATAGATTGTTCTGCCAGACCAGCATTGTGCCGCTCCCCAGACGGCGGCCAGCGCGAGCGGTAAAAGAACCGGGGCGGTTTCGAGTGGCAACACTCGACGCCAAACCAGCAGCACCGTATAGAGCGCCAACAAGAACAGAAGGGTGGATATAGCGAACACCGGCCAGTTATCGGCCACGCTGATCGAGAGGACCGCGACCGCGAGGATAGCGGCCAACGCAATAGCCAGGATCCCGGACGCGGTTCCGGCGCGCCTGGACCTGCGAGACGCTACTCGGCGAAGCTCAGTCTTGTGTTCAGGATTCGAATCCATCCCTCAATCCTCAACGTGCCGGGCCGGCGCGTATAGCGCAGACTGATTCGGCACAGTCCAACATTCTGCGGAACCGCGAACTGAAACGCTCCGTTGCCGCCGCTCCCGAAAATATCGGGGGTGGGGCCCGTGATTTCGGCGCCCGCGATAGCGTCCATAATGCGCCAGCGGAGCCCTGTGCCGGCTTCTATCCCTCGGCCCTCCCAGGAATAGTTGAAACGATACTTCCGGCCGGGCGCCAGGACGGAAAGCTGCTGCATTAAATCGCACTGTTCCGCCTCGTGACCCGAAAATTCGAAACGCATGCCCGGACGTGTAAACTCAGTCCGCACGCCATCGACGGAGATGAGATGCCAGTCCAAACCGCGATTGAGGGGCGCCGTCCGAAAGTCGCTATTTACCAGGGATTGCCCGGCAAAGGGATCGATGCGCGTCGGCACGATGGAGCGAACAGCCAGCACATTCCACAAACGGGTCGCATCTTCCACATCTCCCTTCAGCGCCAGGCGTTCCACAAAATACACAGCGGCATCCTTGCCGCTCAAAGGCCACCGCGCGACTATATCCGCGGCTACTGGAACACCGGCAGCCAGGCGGCCTTGGTCGGTAAGCCAGGTCAGGTACTGTATCCTCACGTGCTCGCGCTCGGGAATCGTAGCGAGAATACGCTGCCCATCATCTGTCGCCGTCCAGAGCAGTCTGAACAGGCCCGTCACGTCCCCCACGGCGACCACCAGGCCATCATTGGCCCACTGAAACAAAGCGTCCAGATTCCCCTGCCGAAAATAAAAATTCGCCAGTGTCCAGCGCGGCAGATAGTCCTTGTCCATGCGCGCAGCGGCAAGAAGATCGTGTTCGGCCTCGCTCGTATTGCCCGCCGACTCCTCGCCAAGGCCGACAAGAATCAGCGCTTCGTAGTTACTTGGATTCAGCGCCACAGCGCGGCGGACATCCGCTCTGCCATCCTGTCCGGCCTCCCGCTTCAGCTCTGCCAGACGCAGCCACGCGTCCGCATCGCCGGGCGTCAGGCGGAGCGCCTCGAGCCTGGCGGAGAGGTCGTTTTGGTGGGAACGGTAGTCCGCCCAGCCGAACTTGAGGCTCACAAACCCGGCCCACGACATCAGGCCAGCCAAAGCTGCAAACCCAACCGTTTGTAAGAGTGATTTCTTCAACGCTTCCAGGCGAACATCGCCCCCAAACCCCATGCCCCCACTGGTTGTCATTCTATCCCCCACCTGGGTCGCCATGCGCGCCCTGAAGTGTGCCTTAGGCTTCAGCCTGTGACTCCAACCGCCTGAGCCGGTACCATACCCCTAGCCGAGACGCGACTGTGAAGGAGCGTTCTCAGCCGAGAACCCTGCGCCGGAGTCAATGCCGCTTTAAGAGATGGCATGCCGAAATCGGCCAAGGCAAAATAAGAGCTATGGCAGCCGGCCCCACCGATTACCTCGCAGCGGAGCGAACATTTCTAGCCTGGATCCGAACCGGCTTGGCGCTCATGGGATTCGGGTTCGTAGTGGCGCGCTTCGGCCTCTTTCTGCGAACGCTCCAGATGGCCGAGCCAAGTCTGCCGGCCCAATCCTACGGACTCTCATTTTGGTTCGGCACCGCGCTCATCATTCTTGGAGTTATCGTCAACATTTTGTCCGCCAGCCATCACCTACACCTGGTTAAAGATTTGAATCAAGGCGGATCTGACTTTAAACGCCCGTCCACGCTCGCCATAGTCGTTGCGCTGACTCTGGCCGTCGTCGGATTGGGAATGGCGATCTACCTGGTTTGGGTTGGTCAGCCTAAGCCCGCAAATATTGGACATCAGGAGAAAGCAATGACATCGAATGCAGACCCGGGAATTATCAACGTGGCCAGCAGCCATTCAGTTGATGAGGCCGTTGAAAAATTGAAGGAAATGCTCCAGTCCAAAGGAGTCAAGCTGTTTGCCCTGGTCGATCACAGCGGCGAAGCCGAGAAGGTTGGACTCGCGATGCGGCCCACGAAACTTTTGATATTTGGAAATCCAAAGGCCGGAACTCCCCTGATGATTGCCTCGCCCACAATCGCGATCGACCTGCCGTTGAAGATTCTGGTTTGGGAGGACAGTAACAGCAAGGTCTGGATTTCGTACAACAGCCCGGCTTACCTGCAGGCTCGGCACAATTTGCCTCCACAACTCGTCCAAAACATCGCCGTTGTGGAAGCGCTCGCAAGAGCGGTCGAGTGAGGAAGGCTCCAGACGGCTCTGTAATGCCGCATCTTGGCGATGCGATGCGGGGCTGATGCCCGCCCAGGATTAGACATTCTTATTAGCACGCGCCTATTGGAAGCCACCGCACCCGGTTGTGTAAGTCGCCAGGCGTCCAGTTCAGCCAAACGAAGAGCAGCCCTTCAATCGCGGCTCCGATGGATCGGGAAGACGGAATCAGCAAGACTCCTGGCGATTCGCGCGTCGTGGCGAAGGCATGGAAATAGACGCTCATGGTTCGCAGGTCGCCAGACACCAGGACCCTGCCATCTTCCGCCGCGATCCGCAAGACTTCCAGATCGAAAGTGCCCTCCGGGATTATGCCCGCAGCAGGTTGAAAGTCTACTCGACGGCTCTCTTCGAAGCAGTCCTTTCCGTATGTCGGGATAGATGTCGGCGTCAGCTTGAAAGCGGATCTTCAAGCGAGCCTGGCGTCCGCTTCTTTCCTGGCCCGCTCAAAACGGTCGATCATTTCCTGAGGCATGGGATATCGCGCCTTGATCTGTTCGAAGATGCGGTCCTGATCTTTCAGGTAGGCTTCCACCTCAGCAGGGTGCTCCAATAGGAAGGTGATGGCGCCGTAAACTTTCGCCAGCGATCCGATGGAAGGGTAAGCCTCAAAGATCGCTTCGGCTGACCGTCCTCGTCGAAAGTCATAGGCCACAACGTCCAGACCAATACGCGTACCAGCCACGTAGTAGCCACCATTGCGGACTTCGACGTACTCGTTGGTCGGCATCATCCAATTCAACTCTGCTCCGATTCTATCTCCCAGCGATGGGCGTTGGTGGGTTTGGGAGGATAGCAACAGCAAAGTCTGGATTTCGTACAACAGCCCGGCTTACCTCCAGGCCCGGCACAATCTGCCGGCGCAGCTCGTGCAAAACATTGCTGTCGTAGAGGCGCTGGCGAAAGCGGTCGAGTGAGGGGGCTTCCGGATGGGCGAGATAGTCTGCTGCTAGGGCGGGGCCGGCATCATAAGCAGTGATTGGCCGGATCGCCTCGCCCCTGAGTGTCCAAGCGACGAAGAGAATCCTCATCTGCCGCGTGTGTCCAACGGAGGTATAACGTTGAGCCACGCGGCCGTGATCTGATTGGTGTAGAATGACGTTGTGAAGCGACTAAGCGACAGTGGCGTGAAAAAGTTCCAGGCGATTCTTTCCGAGCACAATAAAGGCCTAAGCAAAGAGGAAAGGGAATCTCGTCTCCTGAAGCTTGAGGGCATTGCTAATTCCGTTCGCGCTCGTCGCTCCAAGTCCGCAGCGTCGCTGACCACTCCGGCGAGTCCGGGGAAAGCCCGTATCCACGCATAACGGCCATCAGGTCATCGAGAGTTCCGTTGTTCCAGATCTCAAGCAACGCGGCAGCCATACGCCGGCGTTCCTCAATCGTTTCGACGTCCTTGGGGCGCCGTCCTCTCCGCTCTTCCGCCCTGCGCACTTTCTCGATATCGTCCGCCAAAGTAGTGTTCCCTTCCGCTCGGGTATCGTATAGGAGCAATGGGGCCGCGATCAGCCGATCGCGGAAGTGCTGCTAGCTTACCGTAACAAAATATTCTCTAACATCTTCAATGAGGCTCGTTGGCGGGAAATCGCACTACGAAAAAGCGTATCATAGATGGTCTTAGTTATGTTATAGAATCTTTTGTAGTTGCAATTGTCTGTCATCCGATGTATAGTCACCTCGTATTCGACTCGAGGGCGGGACGTGGCCGGAGCCGTTCCATGATCTCGACTATTCCGCGGAGGTGCTATAAATGGAAGCCTTAACTTTGGATGAGTTGACGATGGCTGTAAAAGGAGATTACACCGCCATCCGACGGGTGACGCGGTTGGACGCGCTCGGCGAGAAGGTATTTCCTCCCACTTACGAAGGTGGAGAGTACGCCGAGGAGCAGCGCCAAGTGCGCAATGAGAAGGGCGCTGTGCAG
>Ga0181537_10000273_pt1 | contig 47955 bp, 43 predicted proteins | sample PEATcosm2014_Bin_39_FD_119765 | JGI IMG/M metagenome (GOLD analysis project Ga0181537, IMG submission 119765) | Peatland microbial communities from MTU Mesocosm Facility, Houghton, MI, USA - PEATcosm2014_Bin23_10_metaG | ecosystem: Environmental > Terrestrial > Soil > Wetlands > Peat | place...
ATAGGGGGAGTTGCCGACGGGGATATCCGCTCCGACCAGCGTGTTGGTCGCGGTCGCGATCACCGAGACGGTATTGGCAACATAATTGGCGACGTAGACCTTACTGCCGTCCGGGGTCACCGCAAGGGCAATGGGGTTGTGCCCGACCGTGATCGGCGCGCCGATCACCGTGTTGGTCGCGGTCGCGATCACCGAGACGCTGGAGGCGCCGTAATTTCCGACATAGACCTTGCTGCCGTCCGGGCTCACCGCCACGCTTTGCGGCACGTTGCCGACGGGCACGATGGCGCTTAGCAAATTGGTCGCGGTCGCGATCACCGAGACGGTGTTGTCGCCTTCATTCGCGACATAGACCTTGCTGCCGTCCGGGGTCACCGTCACGCCGACGGGGGTGTTGCCGACGGGAATGAGCGTGCCGGCAGTGTTGGTCGCCGTTGAGATCACCGATACCGTCTTGTCGCTTTGATTGGCGACATAGGCCATCTGGGCCAACGATGGCATTGCGCTGAGGATGAGTGTGAACACAGCAGCGAGCGCCGCGATTGAACCCCGTGCCATACCAACTCCTGCCCGGCTAAAGTGCTGACCGCGCAATCTCAACGCGATCTTTCTCCGGTACGCAAGCCGCAAGCATCGGGTTGCAGCTCAAGGTTTTTCAGCGCGATCGAGCCAACCGCTACAAGGAACGATCCAGCATCCAACCCGTTCCTATTTTCGTGCGTAGCAGCGGCGTGTTACGCTCCGTTGCGCTGCCTGTTGCAGCCCCGGGCGGGAGACGCAAATGTCTTGGAGCTGCCGACGGCGAGTCGGGCTAGTGCGCCACCTCTTCGCCGCCGCGATGCTCGCGCTCGGATGGCCCGCCGCGGGCGTCGCGCAATCGATCACCGAATACCCGGTGCCCACTGCGAATGGCGGTCCCTACGGCATAACCGTCGGGCCGGACGGGGCGTTGTGGTTTACCGAGGGGACGGGAAACAAGATCGGGCGGATCACGACTGCGGGGGCCATCACCGAATACCCGCTGCCGACTGCAAACAGCGGGCCCAACGGAATTACAACCGGATCCGACGGCGCACTATGGTTTACCGAAAGCCAAGGCAACAAAATCGGGCGGCTCACGACTCTCGGGGCATTTACCGAGTATCCGATAACGGGCAACAGCGCCCCAATTGGGATCACGGCGGGCCCCGATGGCGCGCTGTGGTTTACCCAGAACTTTGGCACTATCGGCCGAATCACGACTGCGGGGGCCATCACCGAATTTGGGAACTCTAATGCTGATGAAGAATTTCCGGCAATCACGACGGGACCAGACGGTGCCTTGTGGTTCACCAATGCAGGCCCCGGGGCCTTCATTGGGCGCATTACGACGGCGGGCGTGCTCACCACCTATCCGGTGCCGGGCGGTGTCAGCGCCCCGATAGGGATAACAACCGGGCCCGATGGCGCGCTGTGGTTCACCGGGGTTCAGGCCCGAGGCGGACAACCCCAGATTGGCCGCATTACGACGACCGGCTCCATAACCACGTTCACGATACCAAACGCTGCATATTGGATAACGACCGGCCCCGACGGTGCGCTATGGTACACCGAGACCGCCGGCAATATTGGGCGGATCACAACCGCCGGCGTGGTCAGCGAGTTCGCCCCACCCACGGGCAGTAGCGGCCCGCGCGGGATAACGTCCGGCCCCGGCAACACGCTGTGGTTCACCGAGAGCGGCGCCAACAACATTGGCACCTTCGCCACGGCGAACCTGTCCGTTGCCGAGACGGGCAGTGGCGCCGGGCAAGTCACCAGCAGCGTCGGCGGTATCGTCTGCAGTCCGAGCAGCACTCAATGCGCCACCTCGGTGATTACCGGAACGCCGGTGACCCTGACCGCATCGGCGAACGCCGGCTCGGCCTTTACCGGCTGGAACGGCGGGGGGTGCAGCGGCACCGCGCCCTGCACGCTGACCGTGAACGCCAATACGAATGTGACCGCGACGTTCAGCGCGCTGCCGAGCTACACGCTGTCGGTATCACCGGCCGGCACCGGCTCGGGGACGGTCGCAAGCAACCCGTCCGGCATTAATTGCGGTACGACCTGCTCGGCCAGCTTCTATTCCGGCACCCAAATCACGCTGACCGGCGCCGCCGCCTCGGGCTCGACCTTTGCCGGCTGGAGCGGCGGCGGGTGTGTCAGCACCGACCCTTGCACCGTGACCCTCGCGGCCAATACCACGGTGACCGCGACCTTTGTCCAGAACACCACGACGAACATTGCCCTTCAAGCCGCGGTCTTGCCGTTGAGCCGCTCCGCGCTCGTCGGTGGGATGCCGGCAACCGCTTTCGCGACGATCATCAATGCCGGCCCCGGCACGGCCTCGACCTGCTCCATCGCGCCGGCGACCGCGGTCGCCGCGTCGTTCGACTACCAGACCACCGACCCGACGACCAACGCGCTGACCGGCACGGCGGACACGCCGGTCAACATCGCCCAGGGCGCCGGGCAGAGCTTTGTCATCGCTTTCACGCCGACCGCCGCCTTCGCGCCGACCAATATCCTGTTGACATTCGGCTGCGCCAATGCCGCCCCGGCACCGCAGATCGTCGGCATCGACACGCTCAACCTGTCGGCCTCGACGACACCCGTGCCCGACATCGTCGCGGTCGCGGCATCGGGCGACCCCGGCTATGTCGATATCCCCGGCGCCACCGGCACCGGCGATTTCGCGGTCGCGACGGTCAATCTCGGCAGCGCTTCGCAGATTACCGCGAGCGCCAATACCGGCACGGCCAACCTGCCCGTGACCTTGCTGATTTGCCAGACCAACCCGTCGAGCGGCGCCTGCCTAGCCGCGCCGGCGATCAACGTGACGACGACGATCGCCGCCAATGCGACGCCAACCTTTGGCGTGTTCGCGACCGGCAGCGCCGCGGTGCCCGACCTGCCGGGAGTCAACCGCGCCTTTGTGACATTCACCGACGCCAACGGCACGCTGCGCGGCGAGACCTCCGTCGCCGTGCGGACCCAGTAGGTCGAGGTTTTGCACCAAGAACGTGCGGAATGGCTCGGTTTGAGCCGACCTCTTCCTTACCTGAGGACCGAAATTCGGCCGCATCGGCGTAGCCAGCGGCGGTACGCGAGCGTCAACGCCAGCACGAGCTGCCGGCCTGAGTGGGAGAATTCCCGCGCCATCCTGCAAAAGCTCACCGGTCGAGCCAGACATCCTCATAGCGCCAGCCATTGGCGGCGCTGTTGACCATCACCGTGACGCCCTTGACCTCGGGCCGCCAACAGGTCGCCCCCTGCCAGTGGTAGACGATGGGTCGGGCGCCGTCCTCCTGAAGTTTCTTGTCGATCTCCCACACCAGCTTTTTGCGCGCTTCCTGGTCGGCCATCTTTGACTGCTCGCCAAACAAGGCCTGGATGTCGCGGTTGCAGTAGCCGGTGTAATTGCGCTCCGAGCCGCAGGCGTAATTCTCATAGAATTGCTGGTCCGGGTCATCGACGCCGCTCGCCGTCAGATTGAGGCCGACCGCGTAGTCCCTGCGGGCGATCTTGGGGAACCAATTCGCCGTTTCGATCACATCGAGTTCGGCGTCGATGTAAATCTCCTTGAGCTGGTCGAGGAAGACCACCGCGGGATCGCGAAACACCGAGAGGTTGCGCGTCGACACTTTGAGCGCCAGGCGCTTGTCGGGCCCATAGCCGAGCTTTTCCATGATCGTCCGCGCCGCGGCGCGATTTTTCGCGATATCGGGGTCGTAGCCTTCGACGGTTTTCAGGTAATCCGCCGGCATTCCCCAGATGCCGACCGGCGGCGGCAGCATCGCCCCGCCGATAAAGCCCTGTCCCTCGGCAAGGATATCGACAAACGATTTGCGGTCGAGCGTCAGCGCCATCGCCCGACGCAGATCGGCGTTGTCAAAGGGCGGCTTGTCGCGATTGGTGATCAGATTGACACTCGAATTGACCGGCGCCAGAACACATTCGGCGCTCGGCATCTGAGATTTGAGTTCTTTCATCAGCTGCACGGACAGCAGATACGGGTAGGACATGTCGAATTGTCCGGCGACAAAGGCGAGCATCGCGGTCGAGCGATTGGGGATGATCGTAAAATCGATGCCGTCGAGATAGGGGCGGCCGGGTTTCCAGTAATCCGGGTTGCGGACCAGCCGGACATATTCGTTTGGCTTGTACTCGACAAATTTGAACGGTCCGGTGCCGATCGGATGCTGGCGCATCTGCGCCGGGGGCACGTGGCACGGGTAGACCGGCGACCAGCCCGAGGCGAGCAGCGCCAGCAACGCAGGCTGCGGCTGGTTGACGACAAAGGTGACCTCATCGTCGCCGTTCGTGGTCACATGATCGAGGTTCCACCACCAGGATTTGCGCGGGTTCGCGCGGAATTTCTGCTCTGATTTGCCGAGCAGCATGTTCCAGGTGCACACCACATCGGCGGCGGTAAAGGGCTTGCCGTCATGCCATTTGACGCCGTCGCGCAGCTTGAAGGTCAGTTCGGTGCCGGCGGCGTTCCATGACCAGCTGGTCGCCAGATCGGGCACGATGTCGGCCATGCTGTTCTGCGCGACGTGCTGGTCGTACATCACCAGATTGTTGAACACGCCCATCACGTGCTGCACGACGATCGGCGTCGCTTCCTCGTGGATCGACATGCTGGCCGGGCTGTCTTGCGCGTACACCCGCAACACGCCGCCCGCCTTCTGCGCCACGGCCGGCCCAAGGGCAAGGAGCACGGCGAAAAGCATGGCGATCAGCGCAACGACACGGCGCATCAAGGCTTCCTCCCAACGGGCGACAGGCTGCCCGTTTTGGGTCGGCCTTTATTTCCGCCGACAGGCTACCATGCGAAGCGCGGACGCGATCAACCGGTTTCGGATGGTGGGGTGATCTAGAAGGCCGCAAGGTCGAACGGGTTTGTATAATAACTTCATATTACATATTTTATAAGATTAATCACTGAAATTGCTGTTCTGTAGTGTAATAAAAGCTATTTCACACAACATGTCAAAGAGATGACGGGCGCATTATTGTCGTCTAAACTTGCCGCTAAGTTTGTTGCCTCATTGCCGAGAGACGAAGGCGGCTTTGACGGGAGGGAATATTGGCGGAGGGAATCGAACGGCTGCGGCGGTTCATCGGCCAACTGACCGGGCTTGTGGATGGGGGCGCCGATGAGGCCGCGATGATCGACCAGGGTGGCGCGGCGATGCGTGCCCTTGTCGCGAGCGATGAATGGCTGCCGCCCGAATTCGCCGAGCCGAACCCCGAGCAATATCGCCAATATTTGCTTTATTGCGATCCGTGGGAGCGGTTTTCCGTGGTCAGCTTTGTCTGGGGGCCGGGCCAACGGACGCCGATCCACGATCATACCGTATGGGGCTTGATCGGGATGCTGCGCGGCGCCGAGCTGTCGCGCGATTATGCCGTCGATGCCGCGGGCGGGCTGGTGCCCGGCTGCGTCGCTCGGCTCGAGCCCGGCGATGTGACCGCCGTTTCGCCCGTCATCGGCGACATCCATACGGTCGAGAACGCGCTCGCCGACCGGCCGTCGATCAGCATTCATGCTTACGGCGCCAATATCGGCGCGGTGGCGCGGCATGTCTTTGCCGCCGAGACCGGTGCGGCAAAGCCGTTCGTGTCGGGTTACGCTAACCGGCTGACACCCAATCTGTGGGACCGTTCGACCGAGACCCGGGCGCGTCTCGGCATCTGAGCGCGCTTAGCGGCCGCTGGCGTCGTCGTCCTCGCGCAGTTCGTACCACATCGCGTTGAGGATCGCGAAAGCGGCAGCGAGGCCGAGTCCCAAAACCCAGCTGAAATACCACATCGGCGGTGTCTCCTCAGTAATAGCTGTCGCGCTGGGCGACATCGGCTAGCCGGACCTTGCCGCGCATCACCCTCAGCACAAAGGCGGTGTAGACCAGCACGATCCGCCGCGAAACCGTAGCGCGAGGCTTCGACTGATAGCTTCGACTGATACCCGGGTCGGATATTCCGGCATTGATCTGGGTCAAGGCGCGAAGTTCCGATACCGTAGATCGAGAGCGCGCGCAGCAAGAGGACCGCAACATGGATGGTGTCAGCCAGAACGCTACGGATTGGGTCGCGCGGGCGCGTTCGCTCGGGCCGACGATCGAGGCCGCGGCCGACGAAATCGAGCGGCTGCGCGAACTGCCCCGCTCGCTAACGCTGGCGCTGGCCGAGGCCGGGTTGTTCCGGCTGCTGCAGCCGCGGGAGCTCGGCGGCGGCGAGTTGACGCCGATGGAATTCGCCGAGGTGATGGGCGAGATCGCCAGCCATGACGCCAGCACCGCGTGGTGCGTCGGCCAGGGCAATGGCTGCGGGGCCGCGTCGGCGTTTCTCCCGCCCGAGGTGGCGCGTGAGATCTTCGGTCCGGTCGACGGCATCCTCGCCTGGGGGCCGCCGAGCGATGCCGAGGTCAAGAAGGTGCCCGGCGGCTATCGCCTGACCGGTACCTGGGCCTTCGCCAGCGGCAGTCACAATGCGAGCTGGCTTGGCGCGCATATCGTCGAACGCGGCGCGGACGGCAATCCGGTGCGCCGGGCCGATGGCGGCACGGTGTTGCGCTCGCTGCTTTTTCCGAAGAGCGCGGCGGAGATGACCGATATCTGGCATGTGATGGGGTTGCGCGGTACCGGCAGCGACCAGTACAGCGTCAGCGATCTTTTTGTTCGTGACGATCACACGATCCTGCACGACCGCGGCAAGACCCCGGCACGGCAGGGCGGGCTGCTTTATCGGTTCAGCTTCAGCAATCTCTACGCCTCGGGCTTTGCCGGGCTGGCGCTTGGGGTTGCCCGCGCCTTTTATGATAGCTTTGTTGCGCTCGCCGCCGACAAGACCCCGCGCGGCGCCAAATCCACGCTGCGCGGTAATGCCGTCGTTCAATCGCAGGTCGCGCAGGCGAGCGCCCGTCTGCGTTCGGCTCGCGCTTTCCTGCTGATGTCGCTCGGCGAGATCTGGGACGAGGTCGGCCAGTCCGGGGAGATCACCCTTGAGCACAACGCGACGATCCGCCTCGCTTCGACCTGGGCGATCAAGCAAGCGCGCGAGGTGGTCGGCGAGCTTTATCACGCGGCCGGCGCGACCGCGATCTTTGACGCACAGCCGTTCGAACGCCGGTTTCGCGATATGAATACGATCGCGCAGCAGATGCAGGGCGCGCAGCGGCATTTCGAGACGGTCGGCGGCATCCTGCTGGGTTTGGAGCCGGACGCGACGATGTTTACTTTCTGATTGGTGCATCAGTCTTGGATGTATTGCCGTCGTTCCCGCGAAAAGCGGGAACTCATGAACACCGACCTCGAGCCGTCGGCACAGCACGCTGTATCTCGGCATGACAAGCGATCTGCGCCGCGTTCGGGAATGACAAGCTGGAATGTTCGTATCGTAATATTTATCTAAATATAACGATCTAATCTCAGTCGCTATTCGACTTGCGTGTTTGTCTGCTCCGCGTCCGGGGGCTAAACTCTTTTCGAGAGTTTTGTCTCGACGAGGAGATACCGCCGTGAACGATGTTGCGCCGTCTCGTTACAAATGGGTGGGAACGCGGCCGATCCGTCCGGACGGCGTGCCCAAGGTCACCGGCCGCGCGATGTACGGCGCCGATTTGGCCATGCCGGGTACGCTTTACGGCAAAATCGTCCGCTCGCCGCATGCTCACGCCCGCATCCGCTCGATCAATACCGAGAAGGCCAAGGCGCTGCCGGGGGTCAAGGCGGTGATCACCGGCGCCGATTTTCCCGACCATAAATTCGAGTACATCGGCCCCGAGCGCGTCGCGGTCAATTTCTGGCATGTGACGCGCAATGTGATGGCCAAGGAAAAAGCCTATTACGAAGGCCATACCGTCGCCGCGATCGCGGCGATCAGCAAGGAGATCGCCGAGGAAGCCGAAGCGCTGCTCGAGATCGACTATGAGGTGCTGCCGCATGTGATCGACGTCGACGAGGCGATGGCCGAGGACGCGCCGCTGCTGTTCGAGGACATGATCACGCGCGGTGTCGAGCCGACGCCGACCAAGCCCTCCAATGTCTCGAAAAAGCTCGAATTCGCGATCGGCGATGTCGAAAAAGGCTTCGCCGAGGCCGATGTCGTCATTGAAAAGGATTTCAAGACCGCCGCGGTGCACCAGGGCTATATCGAGCCGCACGCGACGACCGCGCGGATGGAAGCCGACGGCCAGGGCGAGATCTGGGCGTCGAGCCAGGGGCATTTCGTGGTCCGCGCGCTGACCGCGAAGCTGCTGAACATCCCGGTCGGCGATCTGCGCGTGACCCCGGCCGAGATCGGCGGCGGGTTTGGCGGCAAAACCGTCGTCTATATCGAGCCGGTCGCGGCGATGTTGTCGAAGAAGAGCGGCCGCCCGGTGAAAATCACGATGAGCCGCGACGAGGTGTTCAAGGCGACCGGGCCGACCTCGGGCGCGTCGATGACGGTCAAGATCGGCGTCAAGAAGGATGGCACGATCACCGCGGCGCAAGGGCTATTCAAATTTCAGGCGGGCGCCTTCCCGGGCTCGCCGGTGATGAATGGCTGCCTGTGCGCGTTCGCCCCGTACGAGATCGAGAACCAGCATACGATCGGCTACGACGTCGTGTGCAACCGGCCGAAATCGGCCGCCTACCGCGCGCCGGGTTCACCGATCTCGGCCTTTGCGGTCGAAAGCGTGCTCGACATGTGCGCCAAGAAAATCGGCATGGATCCGGTCGAGTTCCGCCTCAAGAACGCGGCCAAGGCCGGCACGCCGATGATCTATGGGCCCAAGCTCGCCCATGGCGGCTACATCGAGACGCTGGAGGCGCTCAAGAACCACCCTGAATACGACAAGCCGCTCGGCCCCAATCAAGGCCGTGGCGTCGCCTCGGGCTATTGGTTCAACGGCGGCGGCGAATCGAGCGCGACGATCCAGCTCAATGCCGACGGCACCGTCATGGTCGCCACCGGCAGTGTCGATGTCGGCGGGTCTCGCGCCTCGATGGCGCTGATGGCGGCGGAGACCTTCGGTGTCGATTATAGCCAGGTGCGCGCGATCGTCGCCGACACCGCTTCGGTCGGCTACACCCATGTGACCGGCGGCAGCCGCGTCACCTTCGCGACCGGCACCGCCGTCGTCGATGCCTGCAAGAAGGCGATCGATGAGTTGCGCGCGCGCGCCGCGATGATCTGGGATGTCGATGTCGAGGCTGTGGTGTGGGAAGACGGTCATGCCAAGCCGGCGTCGAGCAATGTCGGCGATTTCGCGCCGATGTCACTCAAGGAACTGGCCGGCAAGGCGGCGGTGACGGGCGGGCCGATTTCGACCGCCGCCACCGTCAATGCCGGCGGACAGGCGCCGGGCTTTGCCAGCCAGTTCTGCGATGTCGAGGTCGATCCCGAGACCGGCAAGGTCAAGATCCTGCGCTTTGTCGCGGCGCAAGATGTCGGCACCGCGATCCATCCTTCCTATGTCGAAGGACAGATCCAGGGCGGGGTCGTGCAGGGCATCGGCTGGGCGCTCTCCGAGGAGTACATCTACGACCAGAAGGGCCGGCTCGATAATGCCGGCTTCCTCGATTATCGCTGTCCGGTCGCCAGCGACCTGCCGATGATCGAGCCGTTGCTGGTCGAGGTGCCGAACCCGACGCATCCCTACGGCGCCAAGGGCGTCGGCGAGGTCAATATCTGCCCGCCAATGGCGGCGATCGCCAATGCGATCGACAACGCGATCGGCCGGCGCCTCACCGAGCTGCCAATGTCACCGCCGAAAATCCGCGCGGCGCTCGATCATCAGGCGGATTAGCCGATCCATGACGACCGCGCAGGTCACGCTTTCGAGCGGCTTTAGCCGCCGCTATACCGGCGGCCGGCGGGAGTTCGAAATCGAGGCGCGTACCCTGCGCGACGTCATCAAGGCGCTCGACAAGATGTACCCCGGGCTCGGCGAGCATCTGGAAGAAGAAACCACCGTCGCGATCGATGGCGCGATCCACGATGCCCCTGGCTATTTCCAGAAACTGCGCCAGGGCAGCGAGGTGTTTTTCATCCCAAAACTCGAAGGCGGCTGAAGCGCGGCAGCGACATTGCGGCACCTCTCTTGCAGGTTGTGGCCGGGCTTGTTCCGGCCACACTGCTTTAGAGGGTCGAGGATATGGCGGACGCGGTAGCCGTCGCGGCGAGCGGCATTGACGCGACCGGGTCGGCGGGCCTGCGCCGGCGCGCGATCCTGTCATGCGCGATCGGCAATTTCTTCGAACTCTTCGACTTTACGATCTACGGCTATTTCGCTGTCGCGATCGGGCGCGCCTTTTATCCGGACGGCTCGATGTTCAGCACGTTCGCGACATTCGGCGCGGCGTTTTTGATGCGGCCGGTCGGCGCGATCGTCCTCGGGGCTTACGGCGACCGCATGGGCCGGCGCGCCGCGCTGGTCGTGACGATCGGGTTGATGGCGGTGGCGACCGGTTTTACCGGCCTGATCCCGAGCTATCAGTCGATCGGGATTTGGGCGCCGATCGCACTCTTGCTCTGCCGGTTGCTGCAGGGATTTTCGACCGGTGGCGAATGGGGTGGAGCGGCGGCATTCCTCGTCGAGTACGCGCCGACCGGGAAGCGCGGTCTCGTCGGCAGCATGCAGCAACTCAGCACGCAGATTGGTTCGCTGAGCGGATCGCTCTCGGCGGCGCTCTTGGCCTCTACCCTCTCGACCGACGATTTTTATTCCTGGGGCTGGCGCATTCCGTTTGTGATCGGCTTTCTGCTTGGCCCGATCGGCTTCTATTTGCGGCGCAAGGTTGCCGAGACGCCGGCCTTTGAGCGCGCGGTCGAACACCACACCGTCGAGCGCTCGCCCTTTCTCGTTGTCGTTCGCGAGTACCGGATTCGCATGTTGCAGGCGTTCGGGCTCAGCATTATCGGCTGCATGGGCAATTTCGTCGTCGTGATCTACCTGGTCAGCTACGCGATCCACACGATGAAGCTGCCGGCCGGTGCCGCGCTCTCCTGCGCCGTGGTGTCGAGCCTTATCATTGTCACGCTGACCCCGATCGTCGGGCATCTGTCCGACCGTGTCGGGCGACGCCCGATGATCCTCGCCTGTTCGATATTGAACCTGCTGCTCGCTTATCCGCTGTTCCTGCTGGCCGTATCCGGCGGAACGTTAGCCGCGCTGATGACGGTGCTGGCCATTCACGCGACCTTCCAATCGCTCTACACCGGCGTTATTCCGTCGATCCTCGCCGAGATGTTCCCGACACGCGTCCGCTACACCGGGCTCTCGGTCAGCTATGGGTTTGCGGTCGTGTTGTTCGGCGGGTTCGCGCCGCTGGTGTCGACCTGGCTCGTCGATGTGACGGGCAATCCGCTGGCGCCGGCCTTTTATCTGATGGCCGGCGGGGCGGCGAGCGCGATCGCGATCCTCAGCATGCGCGAGCATCTCAACGCACCGCTCGATTAGCGCTGCTTGACGCGCAGAGTGCGCGCGGGGAAATTCCTCACGAAAGGGAGTTCCGCCCATGGCGACCGTCCAGCGCCGTCTAAGTGTCATCGTATGCGCCGATGTCGTCGGCTACAGCCGGCTGATGGGTTCGGATGAAGCCGGAACCCTGACCGAACTCAAAGCGCATCGCGAGGCGATCGACCCGCTTTTCGCCGAGGAAGGCGGCCGCCTCGTCAAGACCACCGGCGACGGCCTGCTGCTCGAATTTCCCAGTGCCTTCCACGCGGTGCGCGCCTCGTTGAGCGTGCAGCGGCTGATGGCCGAGCGGAACGCCACCGTGCCGGAGAACAAGCGGCTCATCTTCCGCATGGGCATTCATCTCGGCGACGTGATCGTCGACAATGACGATATCTTTGGCGACGGCGTCAACATCGCGGCGCGGCTGCAGGAAATCGCCGATCCAGGCGGCATCTGCCTGTCGCAGCCGGTGCACGAGACGATCCACAAGAATATCGACGCGCTGTTCCGCGACGGCGGCAACAAGGTGCTGAAAAACATTGCCGCGCCGGTGCATGTCTATAATTTGGCGCTCGACGGCAGCACCTCGCCGGTGCCGGTGGCGGCGACCCCGCTCTCACCGCCGCTTCTGTCGCTGATCGTGCTCCCCTTTGTCAATCTGAGCGGCGACAGACGTCAGGATTACCTGGTCGACACCATCACCGACCATTTGACCACCGAACTCGCGCGGATCGAAAGCAGCTTTGTCGTCGCCCGCAACACCGCGCTCGCCTATCGCGGCGATGCGCTCGACGTGACCGAGATCGGCCGCGAACTGGGCGTTCACTTCGCGATCAAAGGCAGCGTGCGGGCGCATGCCGGCGCGCTTCGGGTAAACGCCCAGCTGAACGATACCGAGACGGGCCAGCCTATCTGGGTCGACCGCTTTGATCTCACCGAGGGAGATCCCTTCGCGATGCAGCGCGAGGTCGTGGTCCGACTGATTCCACCGCTGCACGCCAACCTGCTCGCCGCCAGCGGGCGCGCGCCGCAACCGGCGCCGGCCCCGCTGTCGTCCGGTCAGGATGGCGCGCCAAACGGGCGAGGCGTGGTCCACCCGCGCGGCGGGATGGTGGTCTATCCGCGCGGCACGCAGCCACCCCCCGCGATGCGAGCGGCCGCGCCCGCCACGCAACCTCTGAGCGCGCTAGCGACGCCCGCCCCTCGCGCCGTGCCAAGCCCCGCTGCGCCCGGCGTGGCGCGGCGACCGGCGCGTCAGCAAACGCCGTTCCGCATACCGGCCTATATCAGGCTCGCGATCATCCTCATCGTCGGGGGCATAGCGCTGGTAATGCTTGGCGCCGAACTGCGCTCGACCGTCGAGATCGTGTCGTGGATGCTGATCGCGGCCGGGACGGTACAGATGATCAACGCCCTCACCGCCGGACCACGCGACGATTAACGGGGCCAAGCAATTGGCCGGGCGATCAGCGATTGGTGTTGGTGCGGACCGCCGGTGCGTGGGGCACGAGATGTCCCGGGATGCTGACGGTAACGCCAGGTGCGGACCCCGGCAGTTCAGGCTGCAGGTATTTCTGGTAGCACCCTGCCCGTGCGTCGGCGCTAAAGCGATTGAACAACACGTTGTCCTCGGCGCAACGGGTGAGTGCGGCTTGCAAACTGGGGTCGCTGGGGTACATGGCGGCCCATTGCTGGTTGATCGCCTCATGCTCGACGAGCCCGAAAATGCCGAGCGCCAATAGAAACAAGGGGAAGATAAAGCGTGACATCACCCGGTTCCGTATCCTTCCCCGGTGTCGTAGCCCCTAGACAGGACGCTAGTGTCACCGTTTTTAGTCAGCGGCGACTCGCACGGCAATCAAAAAGCCGATGCCATGTCGTGACTCGGAAGGTGTGAGCGCCCTCGCGGGGTGCCGCCATTCTTCGTACTCTGGAATAGCTGAACAATCTCGGATCGAAGGGGTACGCCCGATGCTGATCGTCGATGGCCAGATTCATCTTTGGGAAAAGGGTACGCCGTCCCCGCAACATCGCCAGCAGCCGTATTCCGCGGAGCAGGCGATCGCCGCGATGGATGAGGCCGGTGTGAACCGGGCGCTGGTCCACCCGGTGCTGTGGGATCCCGATTCGAACGAATTGGCCAGCGACGCGGTGCGCAAATACCCCGACCGCTTCGCCATCATGGGGTGGTTCTATCTCGACGACCCCAAGGGGCCCGACCTCGTCGCGCATTGGAAGGAGCGGCCGGGCATGCTCGGCCTGCGCTTCTATTTCAACGACCGGCACAAGCGGGAATGGATGACCGATGGAAGCCTCGACTGGCTATGGCCCGCCGCCGAGCGTGCCGGCGTGCCGGTGGCGCTGGCCGCTGCATTGTTCCTGCCGACTATCGGTCAGATCGCCGAGCGTCATCCGGGGCTCAAACTGATCGTCGACCATATGGCCGTGCCGCCGGGAAGCGCCGGCGAATCCGCCTATCGCTTTCAACCCGAGCTGCTGGCGCTCGCCAAATATCCCAATGTGGCGGTCAAGGCGACCGGCCAACCCGGCTACGCGCAGGACGCCTATCCGTTTCGCAGTTTCCATGAACACCTGCACCGCTGCTTTGACGCGTTCGGGCCGAACCGGATGTTCTGGGGCACCGACATCACCCGCATGCCCTGTTCCTGGCGGGAATGCGTGACGGTGTTTACCGAGGAACTGCCGTGGCTGGGGGGCCGCGATCTCGACCTCGTCATGGGCGAAGCCCTGTGCAACTGGGTTGGCTGGCGCCTTCCCGGTTAGCCATGGTCCCGCCGCCGCAAAACCCAAATCCCCAGGCAGGCGTCCTGGCGGCCCAAGCCTGGGCTGACGTCCGCGAGCTTCTGGACCTGCAGCTTTCTCCGTTAGGGCTACGCGCGATAAACGCTCTGTCACCCAGACCCGGTGAAGTGATCGTCGACATCGGCTGCGGCGCCGGCCAGACGGTGTTGCAACTGGCCCAACGCGTAGGCCCCGGCGGTCAGGTGATCGGCGTCGATATCGCGCCGCTGCTGGTGACACTCGCGCGCCAACGAGGCGAGGGGCTGAGCCAAGTCAGCTTTATCGCGTGCGACGCTCAGCAGCTCGATCTGCCAAAAGAGAGTGTTGACGGCTTCTTCTCTCGCTTTGGCGTTATGGCGTTCGCCGATCCGATCGCCGCATTTTCCAACTTTCATCGTATGATGAGGCCGTCGGGGAGGCTTGCCTTTGTCTGTTGGCGTTCGCTGACGGAGAACGAGTTGGACTTGCTGCCACTCCGGGCGGCGGGGCTCGAAGCCCTGCTCGACCCGACGCCCTTTAGCTTCGCGAAGCCGGATTACTTGCGCACAGTCTTACAAGCGAGCGGGTTTCAGCAGATCAGCATAACGGCACATGACGAGAAAGTTTCCAGCGGCGATGTGGACGCGATGGCCACGGTGCTTCTGAAAGTCGGGCCTCTGGGTAAGATTCTGCGCGAGAAACCCGAGCTGCGCCCCGCAGCGGAGCCGCGCCTGCGTGCGGCCCTCGATGCGAGAGGCGCTCGCTCTCACGTCGTGCTTACGGCAGCAACATGGATTGTTACGGCGCGAGCCTAGAGCGTTATCCGATGAGATCGAATCGTCATTCCTGCGAAAGCAGGGGTGACAATAGAGAGCGTCCATCTAACTGGATCATGCTCTAAAGGGCGCGGCTATCGACAAGGGACGCGACGATGAAGCCATATGTGATCTGCCACATGAATACGAGCATCGACGGCCGCATTTGGGGCAGCAGGTGGCGGCCGGCCGAGAACCGCATGCCGGGGCTGTTCGAGCGCATCCACGAGCAACTCGGCAACGGCTCCTGGTTGATCGGCCGCGTGACCGGCAGCGAATACGCCAAGGCCGCTGCCTACCCGGACCGCACCGACCAGATTTTTCCGCGGGAGCCCTGGTTCGTCCGGCGTGATGCCGCAGCCTATGGCATCGCGCTCGATGCCCATGGCAAGATCGCCTGGGGACGCTCTGACATCGGCGGCGACCCGATCGTCGTGGTCCTGACGGAGCAGGTCTCCGACGCGCATCTAGCCGGGCTCCGCGCGGATGGCGTCTCCTACATCTTTGCTGGCGCGCAGAAGCTCGCTCTGGCATCGGCGCTGCAAACGCTCAACCATGAACTGGGCATCGAGCGGTTGCTGATCGAAGGTGGCGGCAAGTCGAACGGATCTTTTCTCCGGGCTGGGCTGATCGATGAGATCAGCCTGGCGATCTGCCCCGCCGTGGATGGCGCCAGAGGCGGGCCGCACGTCTTTGATTCGAATGAGGATGAGGCTGATGCGCGAGCACCGCTCAGCGCCATGACGCTGATCAGCAGCGAAGTATTGGAGGGTGGCGCGGTCTGGCTCCGCTATCGGCTGCAAAACGACTGATACGAAAAGGGCCGTCCTGACAGGACGGCCCTCGTCGATACTAAATTCGCGATGGATCAGGCGGGAACGCGATAAAGCCCGACGAGCTTGTTGCCGTCGGGATCGCGCAGATAGGCGAGATACATCTGCCCGGCCGCGCCTTGGCGGATCCCCGGCGGGTCCTCGGCCGTCGAGCCGCCATTGGCGACACCGGCATCGAGCCACGCCTTGGCCTGCTCGGCGCTGCTCATCAAAAAGCCGATCGTGCCGCCATTGGCAGCGCAGGCCGGCTTGCCGTCGATGGGTTTGGACACCATGAAGCGCCCGCCATTATGCGAGTAGGCCAGCCGCCCCCGGGCATCCGGGGTCGCGGGGCTGACGCCCATGGCGCCGAACAGGGCATCGTAGAACTTCTTCGACCGGTCGATGTCGTTGCTGCCGATCATGATATGGCTGAACATTGCGTTCTCTCCTTGTCAGAATCGCATTGGCCCGCCAGCTCCGCCGCACAGGCAGAACACAAATTTGCAGGCTGAGATCAATATGCCGGAGCCGTGACCGGAAAAGAGAAAAATCTTTCGCGGGGATTATGCTACGCGGCTCCCTTCGAGGAGCGATTGGGAGCTCCAGCGGGCTTGCCATTGCGTCGCGATCTCGGGATTGCAGACGTAGAGCGGCAATTCCCCCGCCAGTATGCGGCGGATATTCTCGATCGCCGCTGGCGGCAGGGCGTCGGACGATTCCTGCGTATGCCCGATCTGGTGCGGCGTCAGGATAACGTTTGGCAGCTCCCGCAACGGGCTGGCTTCCGGCAGCGGCTCAACCGTGAACGTATCCAGCGCGAGGCGAAGGTCGGGGCGCTCACGGGCGACCTGATACAGCGCCGCCTCGTCGATGATCGCGCCGCGCGCCGTGTTGACCAGAACGGCGTCCCTTTTCAGCAGGCGCAGGCGATCGGCGTTCAGTAGCCCGACGCTGTCCGGGTTGAGCGACGAGAGCACGCAGACGACATCGCTCGTCCGCAGCAATTGCTCAAGACCGACAAAGCGGATTTCACCCTCCGCGCCGGCATTCCGGGTCCGCGAACTGGCCTGGATATGCGCTTCCCACCCGGAGAGCCGCTGCGCGACGGCGCGGGAAATTTCTCCCCAGCCGATCAGGCCGATCGTCTTTCCCTTGAGCATTCTCGCCTTCATCAGGCGCGGACGCGGCAGGTTCCGGCGCAGGACCGCTTCCGTACCGTGTATGTCGTACAAGGCCGCGAGGAGCATGAGCACCGTCGCCTCGGCCATGCTCTCGGTGTTTTCGATGACGTGGCCATTGGCCACGATGATGCCGTGCTCGGTCGCGGCGGCGGCATCGATTCCGTCGATACCGGCGATCGGCGAGACGAGTCCGCGCAATTTTGGGGCGGTGGCGATGATCGATCGCGTGACGGCGAAGCCCGGGCACGAGATGATGATGTCGGCCGATGCGAGTTCCTGAGCGGCGACGGGGTCCGCGCCGTGATGGAGCGTATGACCGAGTTCGGATAGTCCCGCGGCGATGGCATCAAGCATGGTCGTCGACGACAATCTCCCGACCGCGACGATTTGGGATCGGCTCACCTGCTGTCTTCCTTCCTCATCAGATCGCCCGCAGGGTGCTTTATATGCTGTGAGCATCGCGAAATAGCCAAAGCAAACAGCGACCGTTTCCGCGGCTTGCAAGAATCTTGCACAGTTGTCGGATAGGCATATCGGGGCTGAACGAGCTGACGATGTGACGAGGGGTGGGGCGGAGGGGAGACAGGCATCGTGGTTCCGTTGGTCGGTTATGTGGATCGCTTCTCGGCGCGGCCGGGTGAAGGCATCGCGGTCAAAGTCTCCAGCCAGCTCACTCAACCGTACCAGGCCGATCTGGTGCGGATCATTCATGGCGACGCCAATCCGGCGGGGCCGGGAATGAAGCTCGAGGAAGTCGCCGCCGATTTCGCCGGAACGTATGAGTCGCGCTTTCAGCCGGTGCATTTAGGGTCATGCGGTGTCGTGATACCCACCGCGCCGATCGCATTGCCGGAAGGCTGGACGATCGTCGTTCGGGTGCAACCCTGGCTGCTCGACGGCCGGCGGCAAACCGTGCTCGCGATCGAGGGCGGGCTGTCGCTATCTGTAGCCGCCGAGGGGGCTGTTCTGACGGTCGGCGGCGGCCAATGTCAGATCGCCGCGCCGATGCTGCGGCGACGCTGGTATGAATTGCGGGTCATCGCATCCGGCGGCCGGTTGCGGTTGCGTCAGACCGCGCTGCAGCAAAGCTGGGGCGTCGCCGATTCCGGGGAGACCGCGATGGCCGGCGCTGTCGGCGCGATCGGCAAGCTGGTGTTCGGCGCTGATTTCGCGGTCGACCCAGGCCCCGGCGACAACCCCTATTGCGCCTTCTGTAACGGTCGGATCGAAGATCCCGCGGTGATCGGCGGCGTGGCGGAAGACGCGGCGCCGCTCGAACCTGGCGATTCGGACTGCCTGGCGTGGTGGGATTTCAGCACGGATATTCCGACCGATCGCATCGTCGATCGCGGACCGCACGTTCTGCAAGGCGTGCTGCTCAACCTGCCGACCCGCGCGGTCCGCGGCTCGCGCTGGAACGGCGCGGAGACCAATTGGCGGCACGCGCCGCGGCACTACGCGGCGATCCATTTTCACGAGGACGATCTCTACGATTGCGGCTGGCGCACTGATTTTACCGTCGAGATTCCCGCGACGATGCCGTCCGGCGTTTATGGCGTGCGCCTGCGCGGCGGCGACGTCGAGGACATCGTGCCGATCTATGTGCTGCCCCCTCGGGGTACGTCCGCGGCGCCGATCGCCTACCTCGCCTCGGCCTTCACCTATCAGATCTACGGCAATCATCAGCGAGGCAACACCGATGGGGCGTTCCACCAGCGCAAGGCGGAGTGGGGCGCCTATCCGTGGAATGCCGACCAGCACCCCGAATACGCCGGCTCGACCTACAACAAGCACGTCGACGGCAGCGGGGTTTGCTATTCGAGCCTGCGCCGGCCGCTGCTGACGATGCGGCCGGGATACATGACCTATCTTGACTCACGCGGTTCGGGGCTGCGGCACTTCCCGGCGGACACGCATCTGATCGACTGGCTCGCCGCCAAGAACATCCGCTACGACGTCATCACTGATCACGATCTCGACCGCGAAGGCGTGGCGCTGTTGCGCGCCTATCGCGCGGTCGTCACCGGGTCGCATCCCGAATATCACACGCCGAACACCTTGAACGCCTTGCAGGATTACGTCGGCGACGGCGGCCGGCTAGCCTATCTCGGCGGCAACGGCTTCTATTGGCGGATCGCCAATAGTCTGGCCATCCCCGACGTGCTGGAGGTCCGCCGCGCCGAGGGCGGCATCCGCGCCTGGGCGGCCGAGCCGGGCGAGTATTTTCACGCGTTGGACGGCGGTTATGGCGGTTTGTGGCGCCGCAACGGCCGCCCGCCCCAATTGCTGTGCGGTGTCGGCTTCTCATCCCAGGGCATGTTCGAGGGCTCGTATTACCGCCGCATGCCAGCCGCCGCCGATCCGCGCGCTGCCTGGATTTTCGAGGGCATCGCCGACGACCTCATCGGTAATTTTGGCTTGTCCGGCGGAGGCGCTGCCGGGTTCGAGCTCGACCGCGCGGATTTTGAACTCGGCACGCCGCCCAATGCGCTGGTCCTGGCGCGGTCGGAGGCGCACCAAAAACACTTCGTCGCGGTGCCCGAAGAGCTGCTGACGCATGTCACGACCGTGACCGGCGAGCGGCCGCAAGCGCTGATCCGCGCCGAGATCGTGTATTTTGAAACAATCGCCGGCGGCGCGGTGTTTTCGACCGGCTCCATCACCTTCTGCGGCAGCCTGTCCCACAATAATTACGACAACAACGTCTCGCGGATGCTCGAGAACGTCTTGCGGCGGTTTGCCGGAGAACAGCCGCTCGGCGCATGAAAATCACGCTGCCGGCGAGCCAGCCGCCAGGTTAATCGCACGATGCACCGCGCGGGTCGTTGGCAGCAGGGAAGCAACCTGGGTAAAGTAATCTCATCAAATCCGGCCGCCCCGCGGTCGAGCGGAGGAGAAGTCATGCAATACAAGCGCATATCAGCCGATTGCCATCTCGACATGATCTGGTTGCCGCCCGACCTTTTCACCTCGCAGGCGCCGCGGGACCTCAAAGATCGCATGCCGTTCGTGGGCGAAGGGCCGAACGGCAAGGAATGGGTCGCCAAAAACGGCGCGTCGTTCGGGCTGGTCGGCGGGGTCGGCTCCGCTGGGCGCCTCTACGAACCCGGCAAGCAGCATCGGGCCGACCGCATGGCGGAGGCTGGGCTCTATGAGGACGGCAAGAAGGGCATACGGCGCCCGGGCGATCCGGATCTGCGCGCGAAGGAGCTCGATCGCGACGGCGTCGACGCCGAGGTGATCTACGGCGTTCTCGCGGCGGCGGCGAAGCTCGCCGATGCCGACGCGTCGGCCGAGATGCTGCGCATCTACAACGACTTCATCATCGATTTCTGCAAGCACTACCCCGACCGGATGATCGGTCTTGCTTGCCTGCCGTTTGGCGACGTCGAGGCGGCGGCGCGGGAAGTTCATCGTGTCGCCAAGATGGGGGTCAAAGGCGTCGAGCTGTCCTGTTCCTGGGACATGCAGCCGATGTGGCACCCGAGCTGGACCCCGCTGTGGCAGGCGATCAACGAGACACAGCTGCCGCTGCACTTCCACACATTCCCGTCGGTCGACCCGAAGCTGCGGGCGGAAGTCAAAGGCGAGTCGCTGCTGGCGTTGCGCTACAGCAGCATCTGCCTGTTCCAGATGACGCTGGGCAACATCTTGACCGCGCTGATGGGCGCGGCGGTGTTTGAACGCTTCCCGAATTTCCGCGTCGTGTTTGGCGAGAGCGGCATCGGCTGGATCCCCTACGTGCTCGACCGCATGGACTACGAGTACCAGGACCAGTATCGCGAAATTAAGCTGAAGCTGCTGCCGAGCGAATATTGGCGCCGCCAATGCCGCGCCACGTTCCAGTTCGACCGCATCGGCACCAAGCTGATCGAGGACATGGGCGTCGAGACCCTGATGTGGGGCTCCGACTACCCGCATCCCGACGGCATCTGGCCGGATTCGTCGGAATACATCGCCAAGCAGTTCGGCCATCTGCCGGCCGACGTGACGCACAAGATCACCTGCGAAAACGCCGGCAAGTTCTATGGTCTGATCAACTAGAGCGCGATCCAGTTAGATAGAGACCCTCTGTCGTCATTCCCGCTTTCGCGGGAATGACGATCCAATCTCATTGGATAACGTGCTGAGGAGCTCTACAGCCCCTGCCGCACGCGGGGGATCAGTTCGCCGGCGATCATCTCGATCGTTTCGGTTGCGAGGCTGTGCGGCACGCCGGCCCATTCGGTGCTCATGACCAAATGGTTCGCTCCGAGTCGGCGGTGGATCGCCAGGATCTGCTCGGCGACTTCGTCGGGGGAGCCGATCAGGAAGCGGTCTTCGGCCAGGCTGGCGAAATCCTGGCCGAGCCCGCCATCGTCCGACGGTAATTCCTGACTCCAGCTGTGATAGGCGGCGTATTTGGCGCCAAGATAGGGCTGGCACAGGCGGAATGCCTCATCGCGGGTCTTGGCGACGAACACCTCGCGGCGCAACGGCAATTCGGCCGGAAACGGCTTGCCGACGGCGTCGAGCGTGCGGCGATACAATTCCATCTGTCGCTCGGTGACATCGATCGTCACGCTGGGGCCGATATACCAGCAATCGCCGAGCCGGGCGGCGCGCTCGATCGCCGGGTCGGCAAAGGCGCCGACCCAGATTGGCGGATGCGGTTTCTGCAACGGCTTTAACGAACATGACGCGCCGTCGAGCTCAAAATGCCGCGCCTTCATCGTGACCTTGTCCTCGGTCCACAGACGCCGGATTGCGACCAGATTGTCTTCAAGGCGCCGTGCCCGCTGCGCGCGGGGAACGCCAAACGCCTTGAACTCGACATCGCGGTAGCCGAGCCCGACGCCGAGGATGACCTTGCCCCCTGACATCACGTCAAGCGTCGCGAACTCCTCGGCGACATGCAGCGGTGACAGTAACGGCAGCAGCACGACCCCGGCGTTGAGCCGCAGCCTTGGCGCCTCGGCGGTAAACCGCGCCAGCATGGGCATCAATTGCAGCATCTGCCACGGATGGGCACTGTAATGCGCGGTTTTGGTGATCGAATCATAGCCCAGCCGGTCCGCCAGCCGGACCAGCGCGATCGTCTCGTCAAAACGCTTGGCGATGTCCTCGCCCGGCTCGGCCTGACCGCGCACGACGAGGCCGAATTGAAACGATGTTGCCAATGGCGGTTCCCTCTTCGGCGGCACGGCGATGCGTCGCTTAATCGCGATAACAGAATGAAAACGCAATTTATCGCTTCTGTTATTCTTCAGGTGGTAATTCGACGGCAGTACGCGGGCGTCGGCTTGTCCGAGGCGTTGTAAATAATTGATTTTACGAATTTTGCCGGGTTAGCACAGTGGCAGTGCAGCGGTTTTGTAAACCGAAGGTCGGGGGTTCGAATCCCTCACCCGGCACCATATTCGGGTGCGACCGATGAAAGGGGCGGCTAAGCAATGAGCAAGGGCGAGCGGTCGAGAAGCGCGGGGCGATTCCCGGGGCCGTGCGTGTGGGCTTTTGCCGGCGCAATCCTCTGTATCGCCGGGTCGACGGTCGGTGCCGCGCAGACCGCGGGGCCAGAGAACGCCTATAATGACGAGCTGATGCACCTGCCGACGGAGGGACGCGCGGCCAAGCTTGCCGATCATCTCGGCGTGTGGTGCATCGGGGTCAAGCCGTTCTTTATGGGCGTCACCAAGGAAGGTGCGGCCAAGGGCTACGCCTATTGGAGCGTCACCTGCGCCGGCGCCGGCAGTTACATGATCCAGATCACGCCCGAGGGCCAGGGCGCGGCCGTCGACTGCCGCACCCTCAAGGAAAGCGGCCAGGGGCGGGAGTGCTACAAGGCATTCTGACGCGCGGCCGTCACTGGCTGCGGTACTGGGAACTTGTTATTGACCGGCGCGTTCGCTGGGCAACCTCCCGTTAATCGCAAGGGTTGCGGGAACCAGCCGGACGAGGGTCGAATGCTTTACTGGGCATTGGTGTTTTTCATCATCGCGGTGGTTGCCGGCGTGCTCGGCTTTGGCGGCGTCTCCGCGGCGGCGGCGGGTATCGCGCAGCTGCTCTTCTACATCTTTGTGGTGATCTTCCTGGTCGCGTTGATCGCCGGCCTGCTCGGCGGACGGCGCGTCGGACCGCCGCTCTAGCGGCGGCATGCCGCAAAAAAGGCCGGCCGGGTTCGCCCCGCCGGCCTTTTTATATGTTGCGATCCTTCTTTCCGCCGCGAGCAAGTCAGTGGTGATGGGCGATCGTCGTCGACGCCATTGCGGTGCGCGACGCGACGACGCACTCTTCAGCCCATAGCCGCGCGGCGCGCGCGATGATGAAAGTTGGATCGGAGGGAGGGAGCGATGAGCGCAGAGCAGCGGGTCGCGCTGGTGACTGGCGCGGCGGGCGGGATCGGCCGGGCGCTGGTTGACGGTTTGCTCGGTCAGCGGTTCAAGGTCGTTGCGGTCGACCGTAGCGCCGAGGGCCTCGCCGAATTGGCGGAACACGCGGCGGCGAACCAGCAATCCGCCAATCTGATGACCATCGAAGCCGATCTGGCGCAGGACGAGGCGATCGATCAGATCGTGGCGCAAGCGCAAGCCCGCTTTGGCACGATCGACATTCTCGTCAACAATGCCGGCGTCGGGCAGGCGACCCTGCGCCGCGACAACCGCGCCTCCCCGATCAAATTCTGGGAGGTGACGCCGGATCAGTGGAAGCTCTTTGTCGCGGTCCACACCAATGCGCCGATGGCGCTGTCGCGCGCGCTGGTCCACGACATGATGCGGCAGAAATGGGGCCGCATCATCAATGTCACGACCAGCCTCGGCACGATGATCCGTGACGGCTCGCCGACCTACGGCCCGTCAAAGGCCGCGCTCGAAGCGTTCTCGGCGATCATGGCGAAGGACCTTGCCGGCACTGGCGTCACGGTCAATGTCCTGGTGCCGGGCGGCATGACCAATACCGGGATGATCCCGCCCGAAGCCGGTTACGCGCGTGAGGATATGATCCAGCCAGCGATCATGGCGCCCCCGCTGAACTGGCTGGTCTCCGCCGCGGCCGCCGCGGTCACCGGCCAGCGATTTCTCGCGGTGCATTGGGACGCGAAACTGCCGCCGGAGGAAGCTGCCGCCGAGGCCGGTGCGCCGGTCGCCTGGACCGACATCGCGACAATGCCGATCGAGCCGGGCCAGCGATCGTAAAGCAAAAGAAGTGATTGCAAGATCGGAATGATCGGCTGCCTCGGTTGTTGAACCGCTAGCTGTGCCCTCACACCCACGGGTGATAGTTTAGCGGGCGCGCGAAGGAGGCAGCATGATCAACTACGTTCTTCCAGCCGCGGTCGCGGCGCTCGCCCTCGGAACGGTGGCGGCCGCGCCGGGCGTGGCGCAGGCTCAAATGGCGCCGCCGACCCAGCTGGCCCCACCGGCCAACATCAGCAATGTGAACAACGCCAACGCGACGATCGTCGGCCAGCCGCAGCCTGGGCCGACCGATTATGCGGACCCGGGCTTCGCGCAGCCGATGCCGAACCCGTATGGCCAGCCGATGCCGGGTCCTTACGTGCAGCCGGTATCGCCGCGCACGACCTGGATCCCGGGTCACTACAATTGGGACCCGACCACCTCGAACTATGTCTACACCGACGGCCAATACGTCGAAGCGCCGACGGCGACGGCGCAATGGATCCCCGGCCATTGGGTGCAGACCCCGAGTTCGTGGATCTGGATCAACGGAACCTGGAAGTGATCCCGGTCCATCCGTGAGCAGCAGCTCGGGCGGCACGCCGCGCGGTGACGGAATTCGGCTTTAAATAGGACAAAAACAATGGGCGAATACGGCGAATACGAGAACGCTTATCCCGACGCGCATGGTCGGCGGGAAGAGGTCGTGCCGCCATCGCGGTTTCGGCACTTCCTGCATTTCGGGCGGTCGCGCCAGGTCCGCGATTCCGAGTCGGCGGCGGTGAGCATCCAGCAGCCCGAACAGGCCCCCCGCCGCGTCCCGCCGCAGCATTACATCGAGCGGCCGCGACCTCCCCTTGTCGAGCGCACCCCGCGTGAAATCTGCGACGATGTCTATCAAGAGCTGAACGCCAGCCCGTTTATCGACGCATCGGGTATCTCGATCACGGTCGACGATACGGCGGCGGTAATGCTCGAAGGCACGATCAACAGTCTGATCGCGATCGCGCTGGCCAAGGCGTTGACCAGCGGCATTGCCGGCGTGAGCCGGGTCGAGGTGCGACTGCGCGTTCAGCCCACGGCTCGGTCGTACGACATTGACGGGTCGCCGGTCTACAAGATCGCCGCCCCCGATTAGCGGCCTCAGACCGCCGGTCGGCTGCGCACCTCGTCCGCCACCTTGCGGCTAAGGTGCTGGCCATCGCCGAGGCTGCCGGTAAAAGCGCCCTTGTCGACGACGATCTTGCCGCGCAACAGCGTCGTCGACGGCCAGCAGGCGAGGTCGCGGTCTTCCCACGGCGAATAATCCGCCTCGTGCATGTCGGCGGCTTTGACGACGTGGCGCTGCCTGGTATCGAGCAGCACGATATCGGCGTCGGAACCGATCGCCAGGGCCCCCTTGCGCGGGTACATCCCCATGATCTTTGCCGCGTTTGACGAGATCAGGTTGACGAACTGGGTCAGGTCGTAGCCGCGCTTCTCGACCGTCTCGGTGTAGATCAGTGACACCCGCGGCTCGACCCCGGCATTGCCGCCGGTCGTATCGTCGATCTTGTCGCCTTGCAGCTTGAATTTCAGCGGACAGCAGATCTCGTCGGTCGCGACCGTCTGGATCGCGCCGTGATTGGTGCCGGCCCACAAAGCCGCGTGGTCCTCGGCGAATTTCAGCGATGGGTAGGTGTGGTAGATCTGCCCGTTCGGCCGCTTATAGTCCTCGGCCGAATACATCAGGTACTGGTGCAGCGTTTCGCCGTAGATCGGCGTGCCCGCGGCGCGCGCCGCGTCAATCGCCTTGACCCCGGTCGCCGCCGAGGTGTGCAGCATGTAGAGCGCGCAGCCGGGGATGTTCGCGGCGAGGCGGATCACCCGGTTGAACGCCAGATCCTCACTGAGCGTGGTGTGGACCTCGGCCATGTTGTGAAAGCTGGTGCGCCCTTCGCGCGTCAGCTTTTCGTACATGTGCATGACGAGGTCGTTGTCTTCGGCATGGATCGCGGCGAGCCCGCCGGTTTTCGCCAGCACCGTCAGCACTTCCATGATGCTGCCAAACGGCACCATGCGGCCCTTGCGCGATGGGGTGATGTCGGTGGTGAACATCTTGACCGTCGGGTGTCCGGCTCCAACCGCCTCGGCGAGCTGATCGGGGATCGACCAGTCGAGCTTGCCTTGCACCATCGTGTGAAAGGCGTAGTCGCACGCGCAATCGCCAGCCCATTCCTTCTGTCGCCGCTCGATCGCCTGCTGCACCGTGTTGTCGCCATCGACGAGCGCGAAATCGAGGATCGTCGTGGTGCCGCCAAACAGCGCCGCCTGGCTTACGACATCCGGACCGTCGGTTAGATTGGCCTGCGTCTGACCGGGCGTCGGCATCGGCCAGCGGCAATGGACGTGCGGGTCGATGCCGCCCGGAATGACGATATGTCCGGTCGCATCGATGATCCGCGTGGCGCCGATCGCCGCGAGCGTATTCGGAGCGCCGATCGCGGCGATCTTCTCGCCCATCACACCGATATCGGCCTCAATCGCACCCGATGGCAGCACGGCAAGTCCGTTGGTGATGACGATGTCGAACATGGCAAACTCCCTACGGGTGGACGTGCGGGCGCGCCGGATATGCCCCAATCACGGTCGGTGAGGCAAAGGTGAAATGCGCCAGGATCGCGTCGCGCGGCACTTCGTGGACGATAAAGACGAGCCGGCTGCGATGGTCGTCGTCCGGCCAATCGTCGAGCCATTCGGGCGCGAACAGTGTGTGTTGCGCGGCCTGGACCAGGGCCGGTCGATTGTCGCGGTCGCTGAACGCGACGATACCTTTGACGCGCAGCAGATCATTGCCATAAGCGCTCGCCAGCGCACCCAACGCCCTGGCGAAGTCGAGCCGGGTGACGTCGCCGCTGAGGATCAGCGTAAAACTGTCGATCCCGTGGCTGTGGACTGCCACTTTTTGTAATGCGTCATTCCGGCGCAGGCCGGAATCCAGCCCGCCACGGCTCAGGCTGCTGAACCCTGGGGCCCGGCCTTCGCCGGGGTGACAAAAAAGGAAAGCCCCCGGATTATCGGCTTCTTGCCCGATGATGCGCTCAGCGCCCGGATTGAGGGTATCAAGTACGCCGTTGAGCTCATCCGACAGCAGCGCCAAGTCTGTCTTCGAGATAATCAACGTATCGGCCATCGCCGCCTGGCGGGTCGCCTCGGCGAAGCGGGCGAGCGTCGCCGCGCCGGTCTCGGCGTCGACGACCGTGACCACGCGGCCAAGCGAGAGACAGGCATCGAGCATCGGATCGGCGCCCAGCGTGTAGAGGATCGGCGCCGGATCGGCGAGGCCGCTGGTCTCGATAACCACGCGGCGAAACGGTTTCACCGTGCCGGCGTCGCGCCGGTCGAGGAGATCGCGCAATGTCCGCGCCATATCCTCGCGCACCGCGCAGCACAGACACCCGCCGGGAAGCTCCAGTACGGCTCCTTCGACAAAATCGACGAGATAGTGGTCGATCGCGATCGCGCCGACCTCGTTGACGATGACTGCGGCATCGGTGAACCGCGGATCAGCCAAGGCGCGGCGCAGAAAGCTGGTCTTGCCGCTGCCGAGGAAGCCGGTCAGCACGGTGGTTGGCAGGATGGTTGCCGGCCGCGTGTCGTCGAGAGAAGCGCTTTCCACCGTCCTATCGTTCCACGACCACTCCGCGCCGGCAAGCCGCGCCGGATATACGCCTGCCGCACCGGGTTGCTTTATCGCAATCTCATCCGCATCATGTCCGCCATAACAAAGGCAATACGCCGAACAGGGGAGGAAATAGCATTTGGCTTCCTCAGCCGATCCGCCATCCGCGACAGCCAGCGACGGGCCTCAGCTCATCGTCGACAATGCCTCGAAGCGCTTTGGCGGCGTGCGTGCGGTTGAGGGTGTGTCGATCGCGGTCAAAGCCGGTCAGATCGCTTCGATCATCGGCCCGAACGGCGCCGGCAAGACATCGCTCCTCAACATGATCAGCGGGTTCTACAAGCCCGACACCGGCGCGATCACCTTTGAGGGCCATGACATCACCCGCGCCCGCCCGGCGGAGATCGCCGCGCTCGGCATCGCGCGGACCTTTCAGAACATCGCGCTTTTCGCCGGCATGACCGTGCTCGACAACATCATGCTCGGCCGCCACGTGCATATGCGCTCGGGTGTGCTGGCATCGCTGGTCTATTGGGGCCTGGCGCAACGCGAGGAAGTCGCGCACCGCGCGCGCTGCGAGGAATTGATCGAGTTCCTCGAACTGGAGGATCTGCGCAAGCAGCAGGTCAGCGGCCTCGCCTACGGTCTCAGAAAGCGGGTCGAGCTCGGCCGCGCCCTGGCGCTCGATCCCAAGCTGCTGCTGCTCGACGAGCCGATGGGCGGGATGAACCAGGAAGAAAAAGAGGACATGGCCCGCTACGTCCTCGACGTGAACCAGCATTGGGGCACGACGATCATCCTCATCGAGCATGACATGACCGTCGTCATGGACATCTCGCATCAGGTCAACGTGTTCGATCGCGGCCGCAAGATCGCCGAGGGTACGCCCGCCGAGGTGCAAAGCAACCCGGCGGTCATCGACGCCTATCTCGGCGCCGGCAGCAACGCTAATAGCAACAGCAAGCCCGGGGGGAGCGCGCAAGCGGCATGACGATCGATTTGACGCTTCCGCAACTCCTGCGGAAAAACGCCGCGACGCTCAAGGACAGGCCGGCGATGCGCGAGAAGGATCGCGGCATCTGGCAACCCTATGGTTGGCAGCGTTATTGGGACGAAACGCGCGATTTCGCGCTCGGCCTCGCCGCCGCCGGATTTGTCGCCGGCGACAAGCTCGCGGTGATTGGCGAGAACCGACCGCGGCTCTATTTCGCCCAACTCGCGACGATGTGCCTCGGCGGTATCGCGGTGCCGGCCTATCAGGACGCGATCGCCTCCGAGCTGGCCTATGTGCTCGACCATGCCGAGGTGTCGGTCGTCGTCGCCGAGGACCAGGAACAGGTCGACAAGGTTCTCTCACTGAAAGACCGGCTGCCGCATCTGAGGCTCGTGATCTATGACGACCCGCGCGGTCTCGGCGATTACGACGAGCCGATGCTCAAAGCCTTTCCCGCCATCGCGGAGGCAGGGAAAGCATTTGGCGCGGCGCATCCGGGCTATGTCGAGGCGATCGTCGATGCCGGCAAGCCCGGCGATGTGTGCCTGTTTTCCTACACCTCGGGGACGACTTCGCGGCCCAAAGGCGTGATGCTGTCCCACGCCAATCTGCTGAGCGCCGCGGCGGCACTTGCCAAGGCCGACGATGTCCGGCCGAGCGACGACCATCTCGCCTATCTGCCGATGGCGTGGATCGGCAATTCGCTGCTGTCGATGGCGCTGCATTTATGGGCTGGCTTTACCAGCAACTACCCGGAAAAGCCGGAGACGGTGCTGCGCGATCTGCGCGAATTGGGGCCGACGATCGCGTTGGCGCCGCCGCGCTTCTGGGAGAACACGCTGACCGCGATCCTGGTACGCGCGAACGACGCCAGCCCGCTGAAGCGGCAGCTTTTCCGCCTCTTCCGCAACATTGCCGAGCGGGCCGAGACCCGGCGCAGCGCCGGTGAGGTAATACCGATCGCGCTGCGGCTCGGCACCGCGCTTGGCGAGGTGCTGGTCTACGCGCCGCTGCGCGACCAGTTGGGGCTGCGCCGCGCTCGCTGGGTCTATACCGGCGGCGCGCCGCTTGGCGCCGATACTTTCCGCTTCTTCCGCGCGGTCGGGGTCAATCTCAAGCAGGTCTATGGCGCGACGGAGCTGGCCGGATTGTGCTCGGTTCAGGCAGACCGCGAGGTCGATCCCGACACGGTCGGCCGGCCATTTGAAGGCACCGAACTGCGCATCGGCGACAACGGCGAGGTGCAGGTGCGCTCGGCGGCGGTATTCCAGGGCTACTACAAGCAGGACGAAGCGACCCAGGGCGCGCTGACCGAGGATGGCTGGCTCAGGACCGGCGATGCCGGATTTATCGACCGGCGTGGCCATCTGGTGATCATTGACCGGGCACGTGATGTCGGCAAACTCGCCGACGGCACTGCCTATGCCCCACAATTCATCGAGAACAAGCTGAAATTCAGCCCGTTTATCGGCGAGGCGGTGGCCTTTGGCGACGCGCGGCCGTTTGTTGTCGCGATTGTCGCGATCGACCCGACGACGGTCGGCAATTGGGCCGAACGGCAAAACCTCGCCTATACCTCGTTTCAGGATTTGTGCGCGAAGCCGGAAATCGCCGGTCTCGTCCGTGATGAAATCCGCAAATGCAACGCGATGCTGCCCGAGGCGACGCAGATCCGCCGCTTTCTGGTGCTCAACAAGGAATTTGACGCCGACGACGACGAGATCACCCGTACCCGCAAGATCCGCCGCGGTTTTGTCACCGAAAAATACGCCAGCGTCATCGAGGCGCTGTACGGCGGGATCAGCGAAGTCGAATTCGCCGCTGAGATCACCTATGAAGACGGCCGCAAGGCGCTTTTGCGCTCGACCTTGACGATCGCCGATGTCGACGCCCCGGCGGCGCGGGTCGAGGCGGCGGCGGCGCGTCTCGCCGAGCCCGCGGTTTCGGCCGCGCAGTAGGCGATCGTGCAGCGTCTTTCGTTCATCCCGCCAAGTTTCGGGAGCGACACAACCGCACCTTCCCGGCGAAAGCCGGGACCCATTCACCCGCGTCTCGAACAGCCGACAAATAGGCCCCGGCTTTCGCCGGGGTGGTGCGGGAACAGACGTTGGGCCAGCAGGCTGGCGCTTGGCGTGATCGGGTGCGGCGGTGCCTGAGTTCGATCTGCAATTCACCCTCTATTTGCTGACCAACGGGGTGATGATCGGGCTGATGTATGCGCTGATCGCGCTTGGTTTCGTGCTGATCTACAAGGCGACCGACGCGATCAATTTCGCCCAGGGCGAGTTCGTGATGTTCGCCGGCTTTATCGCGGCCGGCGCCGCCGAGTTTGCCCACGCCCCGTTCTGGGTGTGCGCGCTGTTGGCGATTGCCGGCATGATCGCGCTCGGCTTCGCGCTCGAGCGGGTCGTGCTGCGGCCGCTGATCGGGCGGCCGATCATCGCCGTGGTGATGGCGACGATCGGCCTTGCTGCGGTGTTGCGCGGCAGCGCGGTATTGGCGTTTGGCGCCGGCACGCGGAATATCGCGATGCCGATCCCCGACGACCCGATCCCACTAGGATCGATCACCCTGCCGCCTGTCGAGGTTGTCGGCGCGGCGGTCAGCCTGCTTTTCCTCGCGGGCTTTACCTGGTTCTTCCTCAAGAGCCGGACCGGCATCGCGATGCGCGCCGTCGCCGACAGCCAGCAAGTCGCGATGGCGATGGGCATCAACGTGCGGCGCTATTTTGCCTTTGCCTGGGCGATGGCGGGGGTCGTGTCGGCGCTGGGCGGCATCGTCTGGGGAGCGATGCTCGGTGTCGACAACCAGCTCGCGCTGGTCGGGCTCAAGGTGTTTCCGGTAGTGATCCTGGGCGGCCTCGATTCGATTGTCGGCGCGGTGATCGGCGGGCTGATCGTCGGCATCGTTGAGAACCTCGCCGCCGGGTATTTCGACCCGCTGGTCGGCGGCGGCACCAAGGATTTCGTGCCCTACCTGCTGATGATCATCGTGCTGATGCTGCGGCCCGAGGGACTTTTCGGGCGTCGCCGGATCGAGCGCGTGTAGGCGAGGGGCCCAGCGATGTTCCACCGCGAAGCCGGCGTCTTCAAGACCAGCTATGCCGCCGATATGGCGCTCTACCCGCTGCCGATCGCACGCTGGGCGGTGGCGGCGGTCGCTGTGCTGTTTATCGTCGTCGTGCCGCTGACCTGTGGCGATTACCCAATCTCTGTCCTCAATCTGATCCTGATCGCGGTCGTCGGCGCGCTCGGCCTCAACATCCTTGTCGGCTACACCGGGCAGATCTCGATCGGCACCGGTGCCTTCATGTCGGTCGGCGCCTATACCGCGGCCAACCTCGTCACGCATTTGCACGCACCGTTCTGGATCGCGCTGCCGGCCGGCGGGCTGATGGCGGCACTGATCGGCACGATCGTCGGCATTCCGTCGCTGCGCATCAAGGGCATCTACCTCGCGATCGCGACCTTGGCGGCACAGCTGATCATCGAGTGGACGATCAACCACGTGCAGTGGATTTCGGGCGGGGTGCAGGCCTCGATCACCGTGCCGCGCCCGAGCGTTTTTGGCGTCCGGCTCGTCAGCGAGCGGCAGATCTATGGCTTCCTGATGTTCTTTGTCGTGCTGGCGATCATTGCCACGCTCAACCTGGTGCGCAGCCGCATCGGCCGTGCCTTTATCGCGATCCGCGACCAGGACATCGCCGCCGAGATCATCGGCATCAACATCTTTCGCTACAAGCTCTACGCGTTCGCGATCTCTTCGTTCTTCGCCGGGGTAACCGGCGTGCTCGAAAGCTATTATCTCGGTATCGCCAATTACGAGCAGTTCCAGATCGACGTCTCGATCGACTATCTGGCGATGGTGATCATCGGCGGGCTCGGCTCGGTGCTGGGCTCGGTGTTTGGCGCGATCTTCGTGACATTGTTGCCGATCGCGACGCGCTGGTTTCTCGAATCGTTTGGCGGCGTGTTCTTTTCGAGCAGCGATCTGCTCAACGTAATCCCCAATTTGCGGCTCGTGATCTTTGGCGGGCTGATCATCTTCTTTCTGGTGGTCGAGCCGGAGGGGCTCAACCGCCTGTGGCGCAACATCCGCAATTACTTCCGCGTCTGGCCATTTTCCTATTAACTCGACGCATAAAAGGAACGGGAGGAGACGATGACGACACGATCGAGGAGCGTGCTGACTCTCGCCGCCGGCATGGCGGTAGGCTTGGCTTATGCCGGCTCGGCGATGGCCGACGACAAGGTGCTGTTGATCGGCGACCAGTGCGACCGCACCGGGGCGACGCAGATCGTCGGTACCGTGCTGTGCCCGGCGATGCAGGACTATTACAAGCTCGTCAATTCAAAGGGCGGCATCGACGGCTGGACGATCAAGGGCGACGAGATCGACAACGGCTACAAGGTGCCGGAAGCGATCGAGGCCTATGAGCGGCAAAAGCAGATGGGCGCCTTGATGATGACGTTCTACGGCACGCCGCAGACTGTCGCGCTCAACGCCCGCATCGAACAGGACAAGATCCCGACGACCTCGCCCGGTTTTGGCATCTCGGCTGCGGCGGACGGGACCCGTTTCCCCTATCTCTTCCCGATCGCGGCGACCTATTGGTCGCAAGGCGCGGCCGCGATCCAGTTTGCCAAGGACCAGCTCGGCGGCGACCTCAAGGGCAAGAAAATCGCCTATGTCTATTACGACAACCCGGCCGGCAAGGAGCCCATGCCGATCCTCGAAGCGCTGCAAAAGCAGGAAGGCTTTGAGCTGCGCACCTTCGCGGTACCGCCGCCGGGTGTCGAGATGGGCGCGCAGATCATCGACATCACCCAGCGCTACCATCCCGATTTTGTGATCGACCATTTGTTCGGCCGTTCGCCGTCGGTCGCGATCAAGGGCTACAAAGGCGCCGGCTATCCGCTGAAAAAGGTGCTCGGCTTGGTCTGGGCCTCGGCCGAGGCCGACATTCTGGCGGCCGGCGGGTGGAGTGTTGCCGAGGGCTACAACACGCTGCAATTCGCCGGCGCCGGCGACGACTATCCGGTACGCCAGGAAATCAAGGAAATGTACAAAAAGGAGGGCAAGGAGCCGCCAAAGGAGATGGCCGATACGGTCGCCTATAATCGCGGGCTGTTGCAGGCGGCGGTGCAGGTCGAGGCGCTCAAGAATGCGCTCAAGATCAGCGGCGGCCAAAAGCCGACGACCGAGCAGGTCAAGGCCGGCTTTGAGCAGATCAAGGACTTTACGCTGGGCGGCCTCGTTCCGCCGCTGCAGATCACCGCGACCGATCACGAAGGCGGCGGCTGGGTGCAGATCTTTGGCGTGCATGACGGCAAATTCGTCAAAGAGACGGAGTGGATTCACCCGTATCGCGACGTCGTCGAAAACGTCCTCAAGACCGCCGAATAGCGCGACCGATTCGGGTCTGCTAAATGCTGGCGCTGAACAATATCGAGGTCGTCTATGACGGCGTGATCCTGGTGTTGCGCGGCGTGTCGCTGGTCGCCGAGGAGGGGCGCATCACGACCCTTCTCGGCGCCAACGGCGCCGGCAAGACGACGACCCTCAAGGCGATCTCCGGTCTGTTGCAGACCGAGCGCGGCCAGATCACCAAAGGCAATGTCGAGCTCGACGGCGCGCGCATCGACAGCCTGTTGCCGCACGAGGTCGTCCGACATGGGGTGGTCCAGGTCTTCGAGGGCCGCCGCGTCTTCGAGAATTTGACGGTCGAAGAAAACCTGATCGTCGGCGCGCATAGCCGCACCGATTTCACCGCGGTCAAACGCGGCATCGAACGGGTCTACGATTCGTTCAAGGTGCTGCGCGAGCGGCGCCAGCAATCGGCCGGCTATCTATCGGGCGGCGAGCAGCAAATGCTGGTAATCGGCCGAGCCTTGATGTCTGAGCCCAAGGTGATCCTGCTCGACGAGCCGTCGCTCGGCCTCGCGCCGCTGATCATCGCGGAGATCTTTGGCGTCATCCGCCGCCTCAAGGAAGAACAGGGGATGACCGTCCTGCTGGTCGAGCAGAACGCGGCGCTGGCGCTCGATGTCGCCGACCACGGTTACGTGATGGAAAACGGCCGGATCGTGCTCGAAGGTCCGGCCGACACGCTGCGCCAGAACTCCGACATCAAGGAATTCTATCTCGGCCTCAACGAGACCGGCGCGCGCAAATCGTACCACAACGCCAAGCACTACAAGCGCCGCAAACGCTGGCTGGCTTAGCGGCCCGCCGTCATTGCGGGGCGCGACCCCGTCGCGAGCCCGGAACTCAAGAACATGGACACCGGCCGATATGGCACTGACCTTGCCAAGGGCGGTAAGGTCCGTGTTCATGGGTTCCGGGTCTGCTCCTTGGAGTAGCCCGGAATGACGATGGAGTTCTCTGCATGCCTAATCTTCCCCGCATCGCGGTCATCGGCACTGGCGGCACGATCTCGTCGCTTGGTAATGGCAGCCTCGATGTCCTGGACTACCCGGATTTCGGGCAAAAGCTGACGAGCGAGGCGCTGCTCGACAAATTTCCCGAGACAAAACTCGTCGCCGAGGCGGTGCCGGTCAATTACAAGCAGGTCGGCAGTACCGCGCTCGGCCCGGAGGACTGGCTCGAGCTGCGTCGGATCATCCATAAAATGGCGAAAGATGATCCCGGCATCGCGGGTTTTGTGATCCCGCACGGCACCGCGACGCTCGAGGAAACCGGGTTTTTCCTCAACCTGACGCTCGCCACAAAGCAGCCGGTGGTGATGGTCGGGGCGCAGCGCCCGGCAAGCGCGCTCGGCACCGATGCCGGCACCAATCTAGTCAACGCCTTGCAGGTTGCCGGATCGCCCGAGGCGCGTGGCATCGGCGTGTTGGCCGTGCTCAACAACGAGATCCATCCCGCGCGGGATGTGGTAAAGACCTCGACCTACCGGGTACAGACCTTCCGCAGCCTCGATTTTGGCGCGCTCGGCCATGTCGATGGCGATGGCGTGCATTTCTACCGGGCGCCGCTCAAGACGCACATGCCCGACACCGAATTCGCCGCGTGCGACTTCACGGTCTTACCGCGCGTCGATATCGTGCTGTCCTACGCTGGCGCTGACGCGGCAATGGTCGAGGCGGCGATCGCCGCAGGGGCCAAGGGCATCATCAATGCCGGGTTCGCGCCGGGCAGCCCGACGCCGGTGCAGCAGGACGCGCTCAACGCGGCGGCGAAGGCTGGGGTCGTCATCGTGCAGTGCAGCCGTGCGGCGAGCGGCCGGGTCGCGCCCCGCCGCCGCCTGCGCGAGACCGGCATCGTCGCCGGCGAGGATTTCTCGCCGCAAAAGGCGCGCATCCTCTTGATGCTGATGCTGACGATGACAAGCGACATCGCGGCGATCCAGACTGCCTTCGCCGCGTATTAAAAAGCATCACCCCGATGCTTCGCCGTCTCGCCACGGCCGCCCTTGCGGCTCTCGCCCTCACGATTTCGGCGCGGGCCGACGACGGCTCGGTGCTGCGCTATGTGCCCAGCGCCGATGTCGCGATCATCGACCCGTATTTCTCCGGCGTCTACATCACCCGCAATTACGGCTACATGGTCTACGACACGCTGTTTGCGCTCGATCATGAGTACCGCGTGCATCCGCAAATGGTCGATAGCTGGACGGTGAGCGATGACGGGCTCACCTGGGATTTCAAGCTGCGCGACAAGCTCGTCTTTTCCGACGGCCAGAAGGTGCGGGCCGCCGATGCCGTCGCCTCGATCAAGCGCTGGGGGCAGCGCAACGACAGCTATGGTCAAGCGCTGTTGGCGGCGATTGCCTCGATCGAGGCGATCGATGATTCCCGGTTTCGCATCACGCTAAAGACGCGGTTCCCGGTCGTGGACGCGCTCGGCACCCTGACCTCGCCCACGCCATTCATCATGCCGGAGCGCCTTGCCCAGACCGACGCCTACACTCAGATCAAGGACCCTACCGGCTCGGGCCCATTCAAGATGGTGATGAGCGAGTGGCAGCCGGGTCACAAGGTGGTCTTCGCCAAGAACGCGGACTACGTGCCGCGCGCCGAGCCTCCCGACGGCGCGAGCGGCGGCAAGATCGCGAAGTTCGATCGCGTCGAATGGCTCTACATCCCGGATAGCGTCACCGCGCTGCAGGCGTTGAAAGACGGCGAAGTCGATTACTGGGAAAACGTGCCAAGCGATTATGCGACGGTGGTCGCGGCGGACCCCGATCTCAAGGTGCTGAATTACCCGGGCTCGGTCGGCACCATGCGCTTCAACTGGCTGCAGCCGCCTTTCGACAACGTCAAGATGCGCCAGGCGGTGCTTCAAGTCGTCAACCAATCCGATTATTTGGCCGCGATCGCCGGCGATCCCGCCAACTGGCGCACCTGCTATTCGGTCTATGCCTGCCTCGGTTCGGAATGGGAAAGCCGCGGCTCCGAGGCCTTATCCGGACCGCGCGCCTATGAAAAAGCGAAGAAGCTGGTCGCCGAATCGGGTTACAAAGGCGAGCCGATCGTATTGCTCGATCCGGCCGACCTGCCGCAGCTTCATGCGATGGCGCTGGTCACCGCCGACATCTTGAAACGGCTCGGCCTCAACGTCGATGTCGCGTCAACCGAATGGGGCGCCGTCATCAAGCGGATCTATTCCAAGGACCCCGTCGCGCAGGGCGGCTGGAACGTGTTTGTGACCAGCTTTGCCACCTACGACATGATCAACCCGGCCACCGACCGGGTGTTGCGCGCCGCCGGCCCCAACGGGGTGTTGCCGGGCTGGGCCGACGACGAGAAGCTCGAAGCGATGCGCGCCGCGTGGTTCCAGGCGCCGGACGACGCGGCCCGCAAGGAGCTCGCCGCGCAGATGCAGGAGCGGGCGTTCGAAACCGTGCCGTTTATTCCGCTCGGGCAATACCGCACCCGCGGCGCCTATCGCAGCGACCTCACCGGCGCGGTCGACGGGCCGATCGCGTTCCAGTGGAACCTCGAAAAGCGCAAGTAGACTAGAGGCTTGGCGGATCATCGCGCACGGCTTCTTCGGCGAGGCTGTTGTCGACCGCGACCGCGTAGGCGGTGCCTTTGACAAAGCCGCCCGAGACCATCCCGTCCTTCAACCGCTCATAACCGTCGCGCGGCAGGATCGGGTTCCGCCCCCAGATGCCGAGCGATTTGTAGCGGGCGAGCGCGGCCGTCAGGAGCGCCGGGGGCACGGCGGGGAAATAGCTCTGCACGATTTCGGTGAGCGCGCCGACCGGCTGCGCGTAAAGCCATTTCTGCGTGCGATAAAGACCACGCACCATCCGCCGCAATTCGTCGTGCTTGGCCGCGAGGACACGCCGGCGCGCGTAGAATGTCGTGTAAGAGCACGGACCGCGATTCGCCGCCGCGTACCACAAATGCCCGGCTCCCTCGGTGAGCAATTCCTCGGCGTAGGGCTGGAAGAGTTGCACGACATCGACCGTACCAGCGCGCAGCGCCGCCATGTTCTCCGCCATTCCGCCATCGGCGATACGGTCTAGGCTCGCCGGATCGATCCCCGCGAGCCGCAGATCGTGCTGTAAACATAGCCAAGGCGTCGGCACCTCGCTGACCGTCGCGACGCGCACCCGCGCCAGATCGCCGAGCGCGAAATCCGGGCGCGGCGTGCGGCCGATCAGCAGAAACGGGTCGCGGGTCACCGCCTCGGCAAAGCAGACGAGATCGCAATCCGCGCGCTCCTCATAGAGCTGGTTGACCCGCATCGGCCCGCCCCAGGCGACATCGGTGCTGCCGTCGAACAACCCGTTTGGCGCATTGCCAAAACCCGGCGCCTCGACAAATCGCACCTCGACGCCTTCCTTGTCATAGGCACCCAAGGCCAGCGCCGCGTAATAGGGCGCGTAGAAAACGCCGCGCAGCGACTCTTGAAGGACGATGGTCATCGCCTCAGCCCGCCTTCAGGATCGCCGCGGCGGCATCGGCAAAAACCTGGGCGCCGAGCACGATATCGTCCTCTCGCGTGTCCTCGGACCAGTGATGGCTGATGCCCCTGAGGCTCGGGATGAACATCATCCCGGCACGCAATTTGTGCGAGATGACCTGCGCGTCATGGCCGGCGCCGCTCGGCATGCGCAGATGTCCACCGGGAACATGGCGCTCGGCCGCCGCTTCGATCGCGTTCTCAAACGCCGGGTCCATCGGCCGCGCTTCGGTTAGCGACAATTCCTCGATCGCCACCCGGCACGGTCCGGCGCGATCGCTCGCGCCGACCATGTCGAGCAACGCGTCGCGGTAGCGCGCGAGGATCGTCTCGTCGAGATCGCGTACCTGCACCTGCATTTCGGCGCGGCCGGGAACGATGCTCGGCGCGTTCGGGTCGATCACCATGCGGCCGATCGTCCACACCGTGCGCGGGCCCGCCAGCGTGGCGAAGCGGTCATGGATTTGCGTCGCCAGCCGCACCATCGCGACGCCGGCATCCTTGCGCCGCGCCATTTGCGTCGTCCCGGCATGGTTCTGCTGGCCGGTCAAGGTGACGCGCCAATTCCAGATGCCGACGATCCCCTCGACGACGCCGATCCTGAGGCCCTTGGAGTCGAGCGTGTCGCCCTGCTCGATATGGGCTTCGAGATAGCCGAGATAGCGCGACGGATCGACCGCGATGCGCGGCTTGCCGGCAAACCCGGCGCGGGCGAGCGCATCGCGCAGGCTGACACCGTCGCGATTCTGGTAACCGTCGATCTCCGCTTCGGTGAGCCGCCCGGTGAACGAGCGGCTGCCGAGCATATTGCCGTAATGGCCTTCCTCATCGGCCCAGGCGATGGTCTCGATGCCAAGCCCTTGCAGTTCCGGGTCGGCGGCGAAAGCGCGCGCCAGTTCGAGCCCGTAGACGACGCCCAGCGCCCCGTCGAGCCAGCCGCCTTTCGGTTGGGTCTCGCTATGCGAGCCGACAAGCAGGCGGCGCGTCGCACCTTCGGCACGGCCAAACACATTGCCGATCCCGTCGATGACCGGGTCGAGACCGGCCTCGGCATATTTCCCGGCCAGCCAGTGGCGCGAGGCGACATCGACCTCGGAATAGGTCGGCCGGTCGACCCCTGTCTCGTAACGGCCGAATTCAGCCAGGCGTTTGAGGTCGCCAATCAGGCGGTCTCCGTCGATTTTCGGCATGGTCTGGGCAACCTTTCAGCAAATTAATGCGCCGGCGAGGGGAGCCGGCGCTCGGCCATTGCATATTCTATGCACAATTGCCTCGTTTCGGGATGTGCCGGCAAGACCGGCGGCATCGGGCCACCCGCGAGAGCGTTGACGACGGGAGAACGGACAAATGAGCAAATCAACGCTGGTCGGCGCGGCGATGATCGCGATGGCGGCCGTGGCGGTTCCGGTGCTGGCCTGGTCGCAAAGCCCCGCGCCGCCCCCGCCCCCACCGGGAGCCGCCGGCCCAGGCGGCCCCGATCACGGTCCCGAGCATGGCCCGATGCGTCCCGGTTGGGGCCGCTGGGCGCGCAATGTCTCGCCGCAGCAGGCCTGCGTCGATCGCATCGCGCGCCGTGCCGGATTTGTCGCGTCGATCGGCTTCAAGCTGAACCTGACCACCGCGCAGAAGCCGCTGTGGGACAAGGTCGTCGAGGCAACGCAGACGGCGGAGGATGCTCAGCGCAAACTGTGTTCCTCGCTGCCGGCTTCCGCCGAGGATCGCGGCAAGCAAACCGTTCTCGATCGCATGAGCCATCGCGAACAGATGTTGCAGGCGCAGCTTCAGGGACTGCAGCAAACCGAGCCGGCGGTGCTGGCGCTCTACCAGTCGCTGACCCCGGATCAAAAGGCGATCCTCGACCACCCGTTCCGGCGGGGCTGATCCGTCGTCATTGCGAGAAGCCGAAGGCGACGAAGCAATCTCGATCGGTATGCGTATCGGGTGTGAGATTGCTTCGCTTCGCTCACAATGACGAGTGCTAGGATACGGCGCAGGAACACAATACCGCGCCCGATCCATGACCAAGGCCAATCCGCGTATCGCCATTCTCGGCTTTTCGATCGAGTGCAACCGCTTCGCGCCGGTCGCGACAAAAGCCCATTTCGCTTATTTCGTCGGCGATGACATCGTCGCCGAGGCCCGCCAGCCCACACCGCGGATGCTTGGCGAAATACCCGGCTTTGTCGCCGACATGGATGCATCCGGCGCCTGGGATCCGGTCGGCATCGCGTTCGCCGCGGCCGAGCCGAATGGCCCGACCGATCACGGCTTCTTCGCCGAGCTGCTGACGACGATCGAGGCGCGGCTCACCGCGGCGCTGCCGGTCGACGCGGTCTATATCTGTGAGCACGGCGCCGGCATCACCACCGAGGATGACGACCCGGACGGCGCGCTGTTTGCGCTCGTGCGGCGGATTGTCGGGCCGAACGTGCCAATCGCCGCGACGCTCGACCTCCACGCCAATATTTCCGACCGCATGGTCTCGTCGATCGACGCGTTTATCGGCTATCGCACCAATCCGCACATGGACATGCGCGAGCGCGGCATCGAGGCGGCGCAAACCATTCGCGAAATGCTTGCCGGCACCAAGACCGAGACGGCCTTTATCCGCCTGCCGATCGTGCCGCCGACGGTGACGATGCTGACCGCCGCCGGGCCTTACGCCGACATGATCGATTTCGGCCAGACCAAGATCGGGCCGGAGATCATGAACGTGTCGGTGATGGGTGGGTTCGCCTTTTCCGACACGGCAAAAAACGGGCTGACGGTCGTCGTGACCGCGCGCCGTGATCGGCGCAACAGCCGCGCAGCCGAGATGGTAGCGCGGGAGATTGCGACATTCGGCTGGGACAATCGCGCGCGGTTCTACCCAAAACTGACCGCGCTCGATGACGCGGTGGCAAAAGCCGTCGCCGTATCGGGCGATCCGACGCTACCGGCGCTCGCTTTTGCCGATGTCGCGGATAATCCCGGCGGCGGCGGGCGTGGCAACACGACCTATCTGCTGCGCGCGCTCTACGAGGCCGGGGTCAAGGGCGCCTATGTCGGCATCATCTACGACCCGGCGCTCGCCGCCGAGGCGCATCAATACGGGCTGCACTACAATTTCGAGGCCCGGTTCAATCGCGACGAGAACACGACATTCTCCGAGAAATGGACCGCGCCGGCACGGGTCGTCGCGCTCAGCGACGGTGAATGCGTCGGCCGGCGCGGCATCTATGCTGGCATGAGCCTGGGAATGGGCCCCTGCGCCGCATTGCAGATCGGCGGCATCACCGTCGTTGTCGTTTCACATCGCCGGCAATGCGCCGACCCGGTCTTTTTTGAGATGCTCGGGCTCGATATCGCCAAGGCGCGGATCGTCGTCGTCAAGTCGCGCGGCCATTTTCGCGGTGGCTTTGACGAATTTTTTGATCACGAGCATATCGTCGAGGTCGACCTTCCAGGCCTCACGTCGCCAATGCTCGGCAATTTCGAGTGGAACCGCCTGCCGCGTCCGGTGATCCCGCTCGACAACGTCGACTGGCAGCCGCCCAGCGACTGATCTCAGCTCAAACCGCAGGAGATTGTCATGCCTCAGCCCAGCTCACCCGCGCGCGATGCGATCCGCGGCACCGTGCCCAAAATCGCCGAGATCGCCGATACGCTGATTTACGGCGAGATCTGGGAGGGCCCGCATTTGTCAAAGCGCGACCGCAGCCTGATCGTGTGCGGCGCGCTGATGGCGATGGGCCGAGACGAGCAGCTTCGCGGCCATCTTGCCCGCGCGCTCGACAATGGCTGCACCAAGGACGAGATCGCCGAACTGATCACCCATCTCGCCTTTTATTCCGGCTGGCCCACGGCGATGACCGCCGCCCGCCTCGCGAAAGAAGTGTTCGAGGGGCGATAGCCGGCTAATTTGCGCCAATCTGCCGAATTTCCCGGGCCGGCCGTCTTGAATGGCAAGAAGCAGGCCCGGGATAAGCGGGGTCGGAGCCTCAAGGGTATTGCCTTGAGAAACGTGCTGTCTATGCCGCATCGTGGAAGATGAGCCCGAGCGTAAAGCGGCTGCCCGAACGCAGGCGGCTGACGCCGTGGCGCATTGTCGCCCGGTAATAGCCGCGTGACCCGGCGACCGGGCGATGGTTGACCGGGAAAATCACCACGTCGCCCTGATTGAGCGGCACGATTTCGCCCTTTGACTGGCGGCGCGGCCGCTGTTCGACGAGCATGAATTCGCCGCCAGAAAAATCCTCGCCCGGCCGTGACAACAGCACGGTCGCCTGCAGCGGAAAGACGAGTTCGCCGTAAAGGTCCTGGTGCAGGCAATTGTAATCGCCCTTCCCGTATTTGAGGATCAGCGGCGTCGGGCGCTGTTGTCCCGCCGCATGGCAGTGCGCGATATAGGTGTCGAGGGCTTCGGGAAACGCGGCGGGACGCCCAAGCTGGCGCTCCCAGCCATTGGCGATCGCCGCCAGCGGCGGGTAGAGCGCGTGGCGCAACTCATCGACCAGCGGCGGCAGCGGATAGGCGAGGTATTTATATTCGCCCTGCCCATAGCCGTGCCGCGCCATGACCACGCGGTTGCGGAACTGCTCGCGCTCATCATAGAGCGCGATGAGGCCTTCGCATTCGTTGGCATCGAGCACCTCCGGCAGAACGGCATAGCCGTCGTGATCGAGGGCTGGGCAGAAATCAGCCGCGGCGACCCGTGTTTTCTCGCGCATCGTTCACCTTTCTTGCCCGCTCCCCGGTGCAAGTCGGGGCCCATTTTTCCGCATTTCAACGCGCGGTAAGTGGGTCCCGGGTTGCACCGGGATACGGTGGAAGCGGTTACTCCGCGGCCGCGTCGGTCGTTGCGGCGGCTTCGCCGGCGAGCAGCGCGCGTTTGCGCTCGATGCCCCAACGATAACCGGCGAGATCGCCGTCCTGCCGCACGATGCGGTGGCATGGCACCAGCAGCGCCAGCTTGTTGGCGGCGCAGGCGGCGGCGACGGCGCGCACCGCTTTGGGCTGCCCGAGCGCCGTGGCGATCTCGGTATAGGTCGCGGTCTTGCCAGGCGGCACTTTTTGCAGCGCCCGCCAGACCCGCGCCTGAAACGCCGTGCCGCGAATGTCGAGCGGCAGATCGGGCTGCTCGGCCGGATCGGTCACAAAGCGCACGATCCGCTCGGCCCAAGCGGCGAGCTGCGAATCGGCCGGCCAGATCAAGGCGGCCGGGAAGCGCCGCCGCAGATCGGCTTCGAGCGGCGCCTTGTCGTCGCCGAGCGCGGTCATGCAGATGCCGCGCTCGGTCGCCGCGATCAACGCCCAGCCAAGCGCGGTCTTGACGCAGGTAAAGCGGATCGTCTCGCCGCGCCCACCGTGGCGCCGCGCCGCCGGGGTCATGCCAAGCCCGGTCGGCGCCGCCTCATAAGCGCGTGAGCTCGCGCCAAACCCGGCGGCGTAAACCGCTTGGGCGACATTCTCGCCGGCGTCGAGCCGCGCGGCAAAGCGGTCGAGCCGGTGCGCCTTGCCCCAGTCGCGCGGGGTCGCGCCGGTGATCTGCTTGAACACGCGGTGAAAGTGATAGCGGCTGATGCCGGCGGCGCTCGCCAGTTCGTCGAGGCTCGGCAGCGCGTCGCGGCCGCGGATCAGCGCGCACGCACGCTCGACCGCCGCGATATGGCGCTCGGCTGGCGAGCCCTCGTTGGGCCGGCAGCGCTTGCACGGGCGGAACCCAGCTGCCTCGGCCTCGGCATTCGTCATGTAGAACGCGACGTTCTTGCGCAGCGGCCGGCGCGAGGCGCAGCCTGGCCGGCAATAGACCCCGGTCGTCTTGACCGAATAAACCCACTGCCCGTCCTGCGACGCGTCATGGTCGCAGAGTGCCGCCCAGCATTTCTCTTCGTTCAACATCGTCTTGCTCCTCGGCCTTGTCATGGCGAGGAAGATGGGCCGATCGCCGCGCAGTCTCTATCCGGCGCTTGCTTTTTCATTCGAACCATTGTGCGTCCTTCGAGACGCCCAGTGCGCGGGGTCCTCCGTCTCGAACTCACGCACTGGCCCTACGCAGCGTTGACCCGCTCCGCGTAGCGCTTTGGCAGCATCGCATGGATGCCCTTGTTGCCGTCGACGAGCTGGGTCACCCGCATATCGACCGCGAGGCTCGAGAACATATAGGCATCCGAGGCTTCGAGGCCCATGCGCTCGCCGATCAGCTTGATCATTTCGCGCAGCGCGTCCTTCGCTGCGTCATCGAGGTCCTCGTTGAACGCCATCGTGATGTGATGCGTCGCCGTCTCGGCGCGCGGCAGGGCGAATTTGAGGTCCTTGCGCACGGTCAGCCGGAACGTGCCCGACAGCGCGGTTTCGAGCGCGGTGACGCAGACCTCGCCGTCGCCCTGCACCCCGTGCCCGTCGCCGCACGAGAAATTGGCCCCCGGCACGAAGACCGGCAGATAGAGCGTGGTGCCCTGGGTCAGCTCCTTCAGATCCATGTTGCCGCCAAACTCGCGCGGGACGATCGAGGTGCACATGCCATAGACCGGCGGCGGCGCGACCCCCATGACCCCGAAAAATGGCGCGAGGTCGATCTCGGCACCCCACGGCAAAGTGCAGACGCCGCGTTGCCGGTCGATGCCGCTATGGAGGATTTTGCGCATCGGGAAATCCTCGGGCAGTGTCCCCGAAAACGGCCGGATGCGGGTGTAGCCCCAGTTCTGTCGCGGCGAGATGCTCAGGATGTCGACCTGCAGCACGTCGCCCGGCTCGGCGCCCTTCACCGCGATCGGGCCGGTCAGGATATGCGCGCCGGTGCCCTGATTGAGCCCGGCATGGATCGCCAGATGATCGTCGAGGATTTCCCAATTATCGCCCTTGGGCAGGATGTCGGGCCCGCCCGAGACGCAATCGATCTGTACCGTATCGCCGGATTCGACGGTGATGATCGGGTTGAGCGCCGCGTCGAAGAACCCCCAATGACAATGCTCCGGCTGGCACGACACGACATGATGCTGCGACATCGTCTATCCCCTGTTGGTGCGGGTCTTTCCGAGCAAGACCCGTGCCCGGCGCGACGATACAGGTGCCCGCGTCACGGAACCAGCACTGCCGCGCCTTCGAGCCGGCCGGCGCGCAGATCGGCGAGCGCCTGGTTGGCGTTGGCAAGAGGATAGGGATGCGTCGTCGTCGTGATGCCGGCTTTGGGCGCCAGCGCGAGGAATTCCTCGGCGTCGCGCCGGGTCAGGTTGGCGACCGAGCGGAGCATCCGCTCTTCCCACAATAGCGCGTAGGGGAAAGCGGGGATGTCGCTCATATGGATGCCGCCGCAAACGACCGTGCCGCCTTTTCGCGTCGCCGCGAGGGCGGCTGGAACCAGGCCCCCGACCGGCGCGAAGATCAATGCCGCGTCGAGCGGTTCGGGCGGCGTTTCGTCCGAACCGCCGGCCCAGGCCGCGCCGAGCCCGCGCGCGAAATCCTGCGCCGCGCGGTCGCCGGGCTTGGTAAAAGCGAAGACCTGTCGGCCCTGAGATCGGGCCACTTGAGCGACGATATGCGCGGCCGCGCCAAAACCATAAATTCCGATTCGTTCTCCTTTTTCGGTTCCTTCGTCCGCGAGCCGCAAGGTGCGGTAACCGATCAGTCCGGCGCACAGCAATGGCGCCGCCGCGACATCGTCGAATGATGCTGGAATCGGAAAGCAGTAACGCTGGTCGGCGACCGTTAGTTCGGCATAGCCGCCATCGATGTCGTAACCGGTGAAGCGCGCGCGGTCGCACAGATTTTCGTGCCCGCCGCGGCAGTATTTGCACATCCCGCAAGTCCAGCCGAGCCAGGGCACCCCGACCCGGTCGCCGATCTGGAAGCGATCGACCTCGGCGCCCTTCTCGACGACCGTACCGACGATTTCATGGCCGGGAACAAGCGGCAATTTCGGCTGCGTTAACTCGCCGTCAACAATGTGGAGATCGGTGCGGCACACCGCGCAGGCCCTGACCGCGATCAGCACCTCGCCTGCCGCTGGGTGCGGCGGCCGAAGGTCGGTCATCGCCAGCGCGGCATGTGCCGCGGTCAGCACCTGGGCCCGCATCGTTGCAATTCCCGCGAATCAGTGGCGCCGCGCCGGCGCGATCGCCTCAATATAGTGCCTCTGCTAAGGCAAATCCGTTGGCGATCAACAAAGCCTTGGCAAAACGGACAGATTTGCGATTCTGTCGGGGCCATGGCGAAGACTGCCGAAGACGAGCGCCAGCGGCGCTTGATCCACGATTATTTTGGCGACGACGCCCGCATTCGCATGCTGCGTCCGGCGCCGACTTTTGGCGCGTCGCTGTTCGTCATCGATTTTGACCGAGGCGCCCGGCATTACCGGACCTTGGGCTCGTTCGGCACCTCATTCGAAAAGACGGTCGTCAACTGGTTTGGCGATTCGATGCAGGTCACCGAGCAGTCGAGCATGGATCTGCTCTACCCGGCCCAGCTGGTCTTTCACTACGAGCGGCTGATGTCGTTGGCCTTCGCCCTTGTCGCGCGCCCGATCAACGTGCTGATGCTCGGCGTCGGCGGTGCGGCGATGTGGCGTTTCGTGCGCGCCTATCTGCCGGAATGCGCGCCGACCCTCGTCGATTGCGACGAGACGGTCGTGGCGATCGCGCGGCGCTGGTTTTACCTGAACCAGCCGGTCGTGCTCGATACCGCGGAGCGGTATATCGCCGCCACGACCCAGCAATTCGATGTGATCTTGGTCGACCTCTACAATTCGGGCGGCCCGGCCGAGTTTGACGCCGCGTTCTGGTCGCGCTGCTTTGAGGCGCTGGCACCGGGCGGGTGTCTGGCGACCAACTGGGCCGATTTCGCGAGCAATCGCAAGGTGAAGCCGATGGCCGAAGGTCAGGCGAAGCTGGCGCGCAGTCGCGGGTTCGACAGCTTTTATGTGACGCGGCGCGGGTTTCGCGACAATTTGATCCAGTACGTGCCGACCGATGCCAGCCAGCGCCTCGGGACATTGACCGAGGCGCATCAGCGCTTTGCCAAAGCGCGGCGGCTGCCCAATGGCGGCCGCGGCATCCTCGAACATTGCGTCGTGACGCCGAACTTCCCGATCGACCTCGATTAAAAACTTATAGCCCCTTGGCCGGGCTTGACCCGGCCATCCAAATCCCCTGGGCCGGGCTTGACCCGGCCATCC
>Ga0181537_10000274_pt1 | contig 47938 bp, 36 predicted proteins | sample PEATcosm2014_Bin_39_FD_119765 | JGI IMG/M metagenome (GOLD analysis project Ga0181537, IMG submission 119765) | Peatland microbial communities from MTU Mesocosm Facility, Houghton, MI, USA - PEATcosm2014_Bin23_10_metaG | ecosystem: Environmental > Terrestrial > Soil > Wetlands > Peat | place...
GCTGGGCTTCAAGTCATAACTGCTACGAACGGGACCGTTTCCGGCGTGCCGCCTACGATCAGTTACTCTTGTGACGCGGATAAAACAACCGGACTACCGAACTTCCAAATCTCTGCGGACACTTGCACAGGCGCACTGCTGACTCCCCAGGGGAGTTGCAGCGTCGCGATTTCTTTGGCTCCACAGCCTTTCACTTACCAAGGGTCGAGCCTCGATTACTTCCTGGAGTTGAATACATTAGAGTGCTATCCCGGAGGGGCCACATCAGACTGTGAGATCGATAGCGGACGATTCCCCGTCGAATTGAAAGCCAATGCTCTTAGCCCGCTGCGTTTGCTCCCGGCGGCAGGCATCAATTTTGGGGGCGTTTCTTCTGGAACTACCAGTTCCCCTCAAACAATAACCCTATTTAATGATCCAGCTGATCCCCAGGCTGGAACTGTGACTTTCCTGGGACGAATCACTGTTTCCGGCAGTTACATCGAGTCCGATAATTGTCCATCCAGTCTCGCCTCGGGAAGCAGTTGCACCATCAATGTGAGTTTTGAACCTTCTTCCAAGGGGTTCAGTTCAGGCACGTTGGGGATTTTCTATACATTGGGCTCGTCCGGCATCGCGGGGAACCCGCAGTTTGTCTATTTGCGCGGGACCGGGAAGTGAAGCGCGAGTGTTGTGACGTGTTGAATCGTGCCCTCATTTAAGACAGCGTAAGTTGCGGTTTGGATGACAGATATCTGGGGTCACCAAACGAAGGAGATTGCCGGTGGCAACTAGTCGATGGACCCTTATTGCGGCGATGACGCTAATCTTTGTTTCTGCCGGATGTAACAGCGGAAGCACTGCAAACGTAATGAATCCTCCTCCGCCACCTCAACAGGCGATCTCGATCGTTTTTCAGTCAACGCCGCCAAGTTCTGTGGTCGTCGGGGCAACCGTCAGTTTGACTGCGGTGGTAACGAATGACTCGACCAACGCTGGGGTTGATTGGAGCTTAACCTGTGCAAATGGCAATTGCGGTTCTCTCAGCGCTCCCCACACGAGTAGTGGCCAGCCTGTCACCTACACCCCGCCGTCCACTATCGCCGGGAACAGCCAGGTCGTCAACATTGGCGCATTTGCAACGGCCGATCACTCCCAGAATGTTCTGACGTCGATCAACGTTACCGCTTTTGGCAGCAATTTGATGGGGACATACGTTCTGGAAGTGCAAGGTTACGAGGGCGGATCTCCATATCAGTCTGTCGCTACCATTGTCCTCGATGGGAATGGAAACGTAACCTCAGGAGAGCAGACCGTTAATCTCGTTGACTTGAACGGAAATTTCAACTCCTACACAGGCAATATTGTGGCTTCCGGAAGCAGCTATTTCATTGGTCCCGACGGAAGAGGAACTCTAACCATCAATCCGGGCGCGAGTTCTCCGATCGGCCAGGAAACCTTCACTCTGGCATATCTTTCCAACGCACAGGTATTGATCGCCGCAACTCCGAACCCTAGCGGTCCCAGCGGAGTTTCAGCAAGCGGCAGTATGGATCTTCAGGCTAGCACTGGGATCACAATGCCCGCGGGCGGTTATGCCTTCGTGACGGGCGGCACTGACTTTAATGGAGCCGGACCTGTTGGCATTGGTGGTGTCTTTAACGTGGACAATCAACCCGACAACCCCAACAACATTTCTGGATCCGGCACTATCGCTGATGAGAACGTATTCGGAACGCTGTACACAAAAATACCTACGTCCGGAACCATTTCGGCTCCTGACCAATTTGGAGTGGTCACTCTGGCTTTGGCCCTCAATAATGGCTCGATATCAACTCCATCCATCAACTTGAGGGGCTACATAGTGGACGCTACACATATAAAGCTGATTGAAGATGATCAGAGCGGCTCTGGATCGGTCGCTGGCCTCGCCATCGGTCAGGGGGCCTCGACTGGTAGTTTCCTGACGGATGCTTCATTCTCCGGACCGTACGTGTTTGGCTTGCTTGGGGTCGATCTCGCCTCTGGCCTTCCAGACACCTACACTTCTGCCGGAGTGGTGACAGCCGATGGCGCCGGCTCACTCACAAATGGATACTCAGATTCCGCATTCCAGGCCTTGATTTCTCCGACCACAGGTACGGCGACTGAGATCAGTGGGACTTTCAACGGGTCGTACAACTCGAGTTCCGTGGGAACAGGTCGCTTCACCGCCTTTCTGAACCACTTCCCGAGTCCAAACGGACCCTATGAACCCGAATTGATCTTCTATCTCACTGGTCCCGGATCTCCAGCCTTGGTTCTTGGCACAGCCAACACCTCTTCTACAACCTATGCCTCCTATCCGTTCGCTTTCTTTGCAACAGGAATCGCTTACCCACAATCGACAGGTCCATTCAGCTTTTCCGGGTCTTACGGCCTGTACTTCAGCCAGCAAAATGGTACGGAATACGACGGAACTGGCCTGATGAATGTTGGGGCATCTTCCTTCTCGGGTACCTTGGACGTCGGGTCAGATACTGATCAGGCGTTTTCCGGCACGGCGAGTTCCCAGAGCTGTTCTTCGACCGTCACTGGCTGCTTCCAGGCCTCATTTGCGAACGGGATTGGAAGTACAGGACTGCAGGGCGCAAACACAAACAATTCATCCGTGGCGTTCACATCGGATATCTACATGATCGATTCCACTCAGGGGTTCTTCGTGGAGAACGATCTAATCGAGCAAGGGACACCCCAGGTGTCGCTCGGTTATTTCTCCGTGGCCACATTGCCGCAGCAGACCGCGGCTGCAAAGAAGGTTCGCCAAAAATAGACAAAGCCGGAGAGAATCCGTCGGTTTCAGAGAGCCACGACGTTTCGGGGGGGCGCTCGCAGGCTTGATTTCCCAATGCGTTTGGTTCGCCCAAAAGAGAAACGCCGTCCCGCACGACTGCAACTCGTCGTACAACAGCAAGGCGGCATGGCAGTTCAATCGACCCAGCGCGGTTCATCTCAGTGGACCGTCGCGACCTGCCGGGTGCGATTCAGATTGCGAGTTCAATGGCCAGGCTGCGGCTGGGGCGGTGTGTTTCCAGTTTGCGCTTGCTGCGCATCCCACTTGCGCTGTTCTTCGATCATCTCGCCAATCGTCTTTCCGGTCGGCAAATCGGGTCTGCCACCTCGCAAAACAACTGCCAGATTGTAGCGCAGAGAGTACTCAACGAGCAGGTGTCGCTCTTCGTTCGTTACCTCGTTGCCTTGGGCAATTCTGGACATCAGTTCGCGCTTGTTCTCCTCTGTGACTGTCGTTTTCTTGAGGTTCGAACATGCCAAAGAAAATAGCAGCACCACCAAGAGGGCGGCGATACTCAGACGATTCATGCAACAGCCTCCAAGACTGGATCCGTAGTCTACCAGTCACCCAGTGCCGATGCGCCTTCATTCACCAGAAATTCACCTCTTTGTAACTGCTTTGTAACACTGCGCCGATAGCATTTGTCGCTGCTAAATCCTGAAATCTTTTTGAGGTCCCGTAAGGACAAAACCCTGATTTTGTCGGTGCTGGATGGACAGGTTTGTCCCGACGGGAAGAGCGCGTGTGAGCTGGACCGCGCGTCTGTGCCGTCAAGTAGCCAGTGCGATTGCGGGCCGATTAGATCCGGTTGCGATAGGGCGAATTTATTCAGCGTCATCAAAAGGAGAACCTCATGAAGCAGGCGTTGCGAGTATGCGCGATTTTTTGGTTGGCGACGGTTGCGCTCGGACAGACCAGCACGCCAACAAAGCCAAAGAAAAGCCCCGCGGCTACCGAGGCAGAGGTTCAGGCTTTGAGGGACGAAATGGCAGCCCAGCAGGCCGAATTCCAACAGCAGATCAAGGAATTGCGCGATGAACTTCACCGCAAGGATCAGGCGTTGGATCAAGCGCAAAGCGCTGCGACCGCCGCAGCCGGGAAGGCGGATGCCGCCCAGGCTCAGGCCACGCAGCAGCAGCAAACCGTGGCAACGCTGAAGACTGATGTCACCGACTTGAAGACCGGGATGGCGAACACTGCCGTGACGCTGCAGGAGACGCAAAAAGCCATCATCAATGATTCGCCAACAGCGCTCCACTTCAAAGGCATCACCATCACTCCGGGCGGCTTCATGGCAGCAGAATTTGTGCGCCGTTCGCGTGCGCTCGGGGCGGATATCAACACGCCATTTAACTCCGTACCCATGCCTGGCTCGTCCCAAACCCAGCTCTCCGAGTTCTTCGGGTCAGGGCGTCAGTCGCGCGTGTCAATGCTGGCCGAGGGACACGTAAAAGATGCCAAGCTCTCGGGCTATATTGAAGCCGATTTTCTCTCCGCCGGTGTCACCTCAAATAACAACGAGAGCAACAGCTACACTCTCCGCCAGCGCCAGGCGTGGGGACAGGTCGCGCTGGACAGTGGTTTCACCTTCACTGGAGGTCAAATGTGGAGCCTGGTCACGGAGACCAAGCACGGCGTCGACAACCGCACAGAAGCGGTGCCTCTGACGATCGACCCGCAATACAATGTCGGCTTCAGCTGGGCAAGACAGTATGGGCTGCGTGTGTCCAAAGACATCGGTGACAAGGTCTGGCTAGCCCTCGCAGTCGAAAACTCGCAGGCAACCGTTACCACTCACGGCAACGGAACCAACTATTTGGTCGGATCCTCTGGCAACGGCAGCGGTCTTTACAACTCTGCCACGACGAACTGCAGCACCAGCCTGTTGAACAATAACCCCCTGACTCCCGTGACAGTCTGCTCCTACGCAGGCTCATACTCTTTCAATCCGTCCCCGGACATCATCGCCAAGCTTGCATTTGAGCCCGGCTTCGGGCACTACGAGGTCTTCGGCGTCTACAGTCGGTTCCGCGACCGCGTCTTCCCCTGCGGAGACGAAGTATTGACACTCACTTGCCCCGGCGCTTCATCGCCTGGACCGAGCGTGCTGGGGGCCTACAACAGCTCGCGCGACGGATTTGGTTACGGTGTAAACGCGCGCTGGTCTGTAATGAATAAACACTTCGACATCGGCGTGCACGGATTCGGGGGAAATGGCGAAGGCCGTTACGGAACCTCCGGGTTGCCTGATACGACTGTCCGCGCCGACGGTTCCCTTCGACTGCTCAGGAATTACCAGGGATTGGGAACTCTGGAGTGGCACGGCCCCAAGGTCGATTTCTATTTGAACGGCGGTGTGGAGTATGTGGGCCGGGGCTTCGAACTGAATTCGAATGTCAACAGCACCAGCTACAACGCTTACGTCGGCTACGGTGCAGGCGGACCGGGAGCCTTGGGTGGAGGCTTTAACAACTCCGGCTGCTTTAGCGAAACTATTCCTGGCAGCGGCGGCTTCATACCCGGCAGTCTCTCCAAGTGCACGGCAGACACTCGGTATGTAGCAGAGGGTACTGCCGGTTTCTGGTTTAAGGTCTACGACGGGTCAAAAGAGAAAATCAACTTTGGCCGCATCCAGTGGGGGCCGCAAATCTCCTATGTCAATCGGGAAACATGGTCGGGAGCAGGAGGAGAGCAGCCCCACGGCCTGGATACCATGATTTTCACTTCGTTCCGCTACTATCTGCCGTAGAAAGGGCACCGAAACCAAAGCACCCGAAAGCGGCGCTCGGACATTTGTCCGAGCGCCGCTTTCTTTCTTGGAGCATCGATCGACCGGACTTTGGGGAGAGGAAAACCGCGAAAGCGCCCTACTGGAGAGGCTTTGAGGGGGATTTAGAGGTGCACGAAATTGCAAATTCGTCCGGGGAAATTCATCAACCATTCACAAGCCATTAACAAACCATTCGCAGAGCCGATGGTATCTTGGCTTGCTCGTAGTCTTCCTCTTCGACCGAGGATCTATGGTTGGACGGGCAAATCGGGCTTGTGGAAAAGTGCGAATGCTAATCCACACTGGCGAAGCCTTGTCCTACAGCAGCGCGCCCCAATGAGCAGAGATCGAACATCGAAGCTGGCTGCATTTGCGTCCACTCATTTGAAGCGTGCGGTTCTTCCAAAGTAAGGAATCCGTTCAAGGACCAACGATCATGTTAAGAATGCGGCTGTTTTGCAAATCGTTACCCCTGATTCTCTTGATAGTTTGCGCGTCAAGCTATGGGCAGACGACTTCGTCGGATTCGAGCCAGATGAATGCCGTTCAAGTGCACAGTTCAAGCCTGCCAGCCCTTCAAGAGAGGTACCCTCGTTATCAAGTGATGCCGAGTGACGTGCTGGCAGTGTCCTTTCCGCTGATTCCTGAACTCCAAACCGTATCAGTGACCGTTCAGCCCGACGGCTTTATCAACCTTCCGAACGCTGTGGGGACTGTGTACGTTAAGGGTGAAACGGTTCCGCAAATTGTTGACATCCTGACCAAGGCTTACTCGAAGACTATGCACAACCCAATCGTGGCGGTGGAAATTACGAGTTTCCAACCCCCGCTCTTCACCGTGAATGGACAGGTCGGAAAGCCAGGGCAGTATCCGCTGCGAGTCGACACCACCGTGGCGGAGGGGATCGCCGTCGCTGGTGGATTTCTGCCTACGGCCAAGACGCAGGTGTTCGTTCTTCGCCGCGTATCCGCCGATTGGGCGGAGGTCAAGAAGTTAAACTTGAGCAAACTTCTCAACGGCCACAATATCAAGGAGGATGTACACCTTCAGGCCGGCGACATGATCTTTGTGCCTGACAAATTCATTACGAAGTTTAGAAAATACGTTCCCTACGGTGTTGGTACTGGGTTGGGCTGGGATGGGAATACTCTCCTCGCACAATGATTCTCTCAGGAGATCAAAGGCAACATGACTGATCCAAACCCAGAAGATGTTTCAGGCCAGAAATCGACCACCCTGCGAGACCTGCTTGCGCCGCTTTTCCGCCGCAAGGGGGTGTTTGCATATACCTTCTGCGCGGTAATGCTTGGCACCGTGGTGGCCGCATTCGTCGTGAACAACACGCATAAGGCGACGATGGAAATACTGGTAAATGAGCAGCGTCTGGATCCCACGGTTACAGCGCAGTCAACTCAGGGCCAAGCAACACCTCCGTCAGTGTCAGACTACGATATCGGCTCCGAGGTTGAGCTCTTGAAGAGCCCGGATCTTCTCCAAGGCGTAGTAATCGCCAATAATCTTCAGGATAGCGAACGAAAATCCTTCACATCCTTTTTACATCGTGGAGCAGGTGATGCTTGGTTTATTGCCCGGGCCACTCAGCATTTGCACAGCAAATTGGAGATCACCGCGGTAACGAAGAGCAATCTGATTGAAGTTGACTACAAGGCGTCCGACCCACAACGCGCTTACGACGTTTTGCAGACGCTTGGCAAGTTGTATCTCGAGCAGCACAATGCTGTGCACCGGCCGCACGGATCCTACGCGTTTTTTGCTTCACAGACCGAGAAGTATCAGAAAGCTCTGGCAGACTCAGAGGCACGCCTGGCCGACTTTACTAACACGACCGGCATTGCATCTCCTGACGTGCAGAGGACGGACTTGGCCCAGCAGGTAGTCGATGCGGTCGGCGCTCTCGAGTCAGCTCATCAAGTTATTGCCGCAGACAAACACAAAATCGAAGACGAGACGGCCCGAATCAAGGTTACGCCCGGCCGCTCTCTGGCTGCACAGTCTACGGACTCTGCGCAATCGTTGATGCAACAATTGCAGGCCAGTCTGCTGGCTGCGGAAATTAAGAAAAGCCAGCTCATGATGAAATACGAGCCGAGCTATCCCTTGGTTCAGGAAGCCGATGAAGAGATCGCCGAAACACAAGCAGCCATTGTCTCTGCGACCAAGCAATTGTACGTGAACGAAACCACAGACCGCGATCCAACTTTTGAATTATTAAGAGAAGACATCGCAAAAACGCAAGCCGATCTGGCTTTTCACCAGGCGGCCGCGGGAGCGCTTGAAAACAGTATTCGCGGCTTGCGGAGGCAAATGGTTGACTTGGATCAAAAGGCACTGAAACAGGCGGACTTGATTCGCGAGGTCAAGGCTAATGAAGCGAACTATCTGCTTTATCTTTCCAAGAGAGAGCAGGAGCGCACCTCAGATGCCTTAGATGAGAAACGGATCGCAAATGTCGCAATTGCGGTTCCGCCGATAGTGCCGATACTTCCGTGGATTGGTCCGATGCTGATCGTTGCCTGCGGGGTGGCTCTGGCGGCTTTCATTAGTGCGGGCGCAGCGTTCCTCGCTGAGTTCCTCAATCCATCAATGCGCACGCCCGCGCAAGTGCTTGAAGTTCTCAGAATTCCGGTTCTGGCCAGTGTTCCGGACAGACCGCTAAGGCGATCATAAATGGTCCTGGATTATTACAATTTGAAGGAGGAGCCCTTTGGGGTCGCGCCGGATCCCCGCTATCTCTATCTCAGCCCGGTTCACCGTGAAGCATTGGCCACATTGTCGTACGGAATCCGAAACCGGCGCGGCGCTATGTCCCTAATAGCGAAGCCAGGAATGGGTAAGACCACCATTCTGTTCGAGCTTCTCAGTCAGCTGGAAGCCTCAGCCCGGACGGTGTTTCTATTCCAGACCTTATGCAGCCCCAAAGAGCTGCTTCGAGGTCTGCTGCGTGATCTTGGACTCGTTGAGGATCACGGAGATATTCTTCGCATGCAGGAACAGCTCAACCGGGTGCTGGTAGCCGAGGCTCGTCAAGGGCGGACAGTTGTCGTAGTCATTGATGAGGCGCAAAATCTTGAAGATTCGGCTCTTGAGTTGGTGCGAATGCTGTCAAATTTTGAGACCTCCAGTTACAAGCTGATGCAGATCATTCTGGCAGGTCAGCCTCAGCTTCGCGAAAAACTGGCGTCACCCCAACTCGTTCAGCTCCGGCAGCGAATGTCAATCTTCGCCCGACTTGAGCCGTTCAGTGCCGAGGAATCTCACCTATATATTCGCCATCGCCTTCGGGTGGCGGGCTACGACTTCAAGACCCCGCTTTTCACACGGAAGGCGGAGGCATTGATCGCAAAATACAGCGAAGGAATTCCTCGAAACATTAACAACATCTGCTTTAATGCCCTCTCACTCGGTTGCGTACTGAAACAAGAAACCATCCGAGAGGAAGTGGTTCGCGAAACCTTAAAGGACCTGGAGTTTGAGACAGACGGTGCAAACGGACCGAACCAGGAACCTGGAGGGCGAAAATTGATCGCCGTCGGGGCAAGCCAACCCGTCACAGGATTCCGGAAACCTGTATGGTGGCGAAGACCATTTGCGGTTAGCGCCATGTTACTTCTGCAACTCCTGAGTTTCTCTGGCGACCGCCGGGTCCCAGAGACGCCGCGCCGTCATTCCTTTGCTGCCGTTGCGACTTCTCAGCAGATAGGAACGGTACAGTTCGATGCAACTGTCCGAACGGATCGTCCGAGCTCAAACGATCCGCTCTCAATGGCGAGCGTCAACGCGATAAAATCCTTGCCGGACTCTTCCGCAGATGAGACGCCTGGACGACGTGAGGCCGTTTCATCGTCACCGGCCCAAAAAGCGCAATAAAGCACGCGCACCGGGATTTGGATCAGACAAGTGCCCTAGCCAAGATCTGGGACCGACTGAAAAGAAAAGGAGTAGCGACGGCCAAGCAGAGTTCGGCCGGCTCTAGATTGAGGGGACGGTTGCAAACTCCTCACAGATTGAACTCCTCCCGCCCGGTGCCTTTCGAAGGGGAAGTGGGCTTGCGGTTGCCTTGCTAGGTGGTTATGGGAATCAGTGCCGCTAATTTCGAAAGAACGTATAATTGGGTGTGCGACACTGTGCCCTATGGAGTTCCACGTTTACTCTATGACAGTTCACTCATCGGACCGGGAACCTGCGTGTTCCAGCCATTCGGCACAACGGTTTCTGCTGGACGCGACCCCCGATTGCCGGGAAAAATTAGCATGAGTAAGAATTTTGAGCTGATGCAGGAGTTGCTCAAAAAAGAGCTGCGAGAGACCCCGCCCGGCCTAGAACCCGCCAAAGTTGTGTTTCCGGAATCCAAGACGCGGCACGATACGCCTGGCGGCTTGTCGGACCTGGACGCGGTTGGGCAGCAAGAATGCTTCAGACTTGTTCAACGTATTTTCTTGGAGCAGCCGGAGAGTCTCTTTCGGGCAATTGTCTTCGCGGGGATCGACCGGGGGAATGGCTGTAGTCGCATCTGTGTGGAAGCGGCTCGTATTTTGGCGGCAAATACCTCCCGTTCCGTCTGTCTCGTAGACGCCAATCTCCGGGCTCCTTCTCTACCAGGGCTGTTGGGGGTTCCCGACACTAGCGGTTTGGTCAGGTGCCTGCTCGAAGAAGGCGGCATACGCAGTTTTGCAAAGCAACTGAAACCCTCCAATTTGTGGCTGCTCTCAGGAGGAACCATAAAACCGGAGTCGCATAGCCTACTGAATTCCGATCGCCTCAAGCTGCGCTTGCAAGAGTTACGCAAGGAGTTCGACTACATTCTCATCGACTCGCCTGCTTTGAATCTCTATGCTGACGCACTTACCCTGGGCAGGATTGCAGACGGCGTAGTTGTAGTGGTTCAGGCAGATTCCACGCGTCGCGAATCTGCGCTGAAAGGTTTGCAAACGTTGCGCGATGCTCATATCGAGGTTTTGGGTGCTGTCCTCAATCGAAGGACATTTCCCATTCCAGGTTTTGTTTATCGCAGGCTGTAGTTAAGGCTTCTGCCCGGCGGCATTTTCCCACCTATCTTCTCGGATCCTCAAAATTATGAACACCGCTAAACGACGCCTGTATCTTGGGATGCTCAAGGTGTTTAACCTCGGGCTAATGGTTGGGGCCTTGGGAATCGTCACCGTTCTACAGGTTCGCCAACTGGGTGGAGGAGTGCCTCTTTCTGCTTTCCTGTCGGTAAGAGTGAAACTTGTTAATGTTTTGATTTTTTGTGGGATTCTCCTGGTATGGCACGGCATCTTCTCGCTCTGCGGACAATACGAATCTCAACGGCTGACCCGCCGGCGTTCCGTCATTGCAAACGCTACTCGCGCCACCACATTCGCCTCGTTTTTCTTGGGTGCGGCGGCGATAGTATTTCGAATCAGCCTGATTACGCCCGAGTTCCTGATTCTATTTTGGATTTGTGCTTCTCTGTTAGTGGCAGGTTCGAGAGTGCTCATTCGAAGTTGTCTTGAGATCGTTCGTGTGCGCGGTCGCAATCTCCGGTACATACTGATTTTGGGAACAAACCGTCGTGCCATCGAGTTTGCTCGTCGACTGGATGCGACACCAGAGTGGGGCTACCGGGTACTTGGATTCGTGGACCGGGAATGGCATGAAGGCGCCGGCCTGGAGAAACCCTATCCAATGTGCTGCACTCTCGACGAACTCTCGGGTTACTTGCGGCGCACTGTGGTTGATGAGGTCGCGAACTATCTTCCCTTGCGGTCTTTCTATGAACACTCTGCTCGCATAGCAGCCTTGTGCGAGCAGCACGGTATCTTCATGCGCTTTGATCCTGAGATTTTCGATTTGAAGATCGCCCGTGCTCGCGCGGAAGAGTTCGATGGGAGGACCGAGATCACCGCGTACTCGTCTCCGCGAGAAGGATGGCCAGTGGTCTTGAAGCGCGTTCTAGATCTGACTCTATCCCTTGTGCTCCTGTTCGCTATCGCACCCGTTCTTGCAGTGGTCGCGCTGATGATCAAACTGACCTCAAAAGGGCCAGTCTTGTTCAAGCAGGAGCGAATAGGGCGGAATAAGAGACGGTTTTACATCTACAAATTCCGCACCATGGTGCCGAACGCAGAGAAGATGCTGCCCGCGCTTGAGCTTCTGAACGAGGCTACTGGGCCCGTGTTCAAAATCAAGAACGATCCGCGAATGACCCCGATTGGCCGGTTGCTTAGACGTTCCAGCATCGACGAACTGCCGCAGTTATTCAATGTCTTGCGGGGAGATATGAGCCTGGTGGGTCCACGGCCTCTCCCCTTGCGCGATTATGCAGGCTTCGACCAAGACTGGCAGAGACGGCGGTTTAGCGTACGCCCCGGCATTACTTGCCTCTGGCAAGTCAGGGGACGAAACAACATCGCTTTTGACCATTGGATGAAGCTTGATCTGCAATATCTGGATGAATGGTCCATCTGGCTCGACATGAAGATCCTCGCGCAAACAATTCCAGCCGTCCTCAAAGGTTCCGGCGCGGCGTAAACAGTCGCAACGGGAAAAGTCACTGTGACCATGAAAATTCTCATCGTCCACAACAGCTACCAACAGTCAGCCGGGGAGGATGTGGTAGTCGCACAAGAAACAAGGCTGCTGGAGCGTAACGGACACGAGGTTGGTGTCTATAAGCGCAGTAACGACGAATTGGATGATTTGTCTTTCCGACAACGACTCGGTTTGATCAGCCGAATCGTTTCAGCCAGTGATACCAAGCTTGATGTCCGCAACCTTCTCCGAGATCAAAAGCCGGATGTTGTTCATGTTCACAATACTTTTGCCATGGTGTCGCCGTCCGTGTACGAAGTATGTCAAGAGGAAAATGTCCCTGTCGTCCAAACGCTGCATAACTACAGGCTCCTGTGTCCTGCCGCGACTTTATATCGAGACGCTGCGCCTTGTGAGGAGTGCGTGACACATAGTCTTCTGCGTAGTGTGCGATACGGATGCTACCGGGAGTCGCGCATGATGTCGGGGGCGATGGCACTCATGCTCAAAACCCACCGCTTACGACAAACCTGGAATCGAAGAATACACGCTTACGTCGCGATCAGCCGTTTCGTGAAAGACAAATTCGTACAGGCTGGATTTCCATCGAGTAAGATCTCTGTCAAGCCTAACTTTGTCGACCCGGATCCCGGCGAACGATCGCGCTCCGGCGACTACGCTCTTTTCCTCGGACGACTTTCTCCTGAAAAGGGCCTATCGACGCTTTTGGATGCGTGGGAGCGTCTGCCATCCCCGGTTCCACTCTTAATCGCTGGTGACGGACCGATGCGTCACCGTCTCGAGGCGGAAGTCGCAAGAAAAGGACTCCAGCGCGTGCATTTTGCTGGCCAACTTGGACGCGATGAAGTGTCCGACGTAATCAAAAAGTCTGCGTTTCTGGTGGTTCCCAGTATGTGGCACGAACCGTTTGGCCTCATTGTGGCCGAGGCTTTTGCGTGCGGAACTCCGGTGATCGGCGCGTTCGTAGGGTCAATTCAAGAAATGCTGGACGATCAAGTGACTGGATTGCATTTTGCGCCGGGCGATCCCGACGCACTCGCCAAGAAAATTGCGTGGGCTTGGAAACACCCGCCTGAATTGGCGGCCATGGGTAAAGCTGCTCGGCAAGTTTACGAAGATCGCTATACCGCCAACGAAAACTACCAGCTCTTAGTGAATATTTATGCCTCAGCAATTAACTCTCACGCAGGATTCAAGCGAAATCGGCCGCTACGAGCCGCCGCCTAGCTTTCGGGTCCTCGGCATTCCGGTGCATGCAGTACAGATTCCGGAGGTCGTTACGCAGATCCGCCTTTGGATCCAAAGCGGCGTGAAGGGACGCTACATAGCAGTTACCGGTATGCACGGGATTGCTGAGTCAAGGGCCGACTGCGAGTTTCGATGCGCACTCATTGCTGCTGACTTGGTGGTTCCCGATGGGATGCCACTTGTTTGGTTAGGCCGTTGGCATCGGCATCCACTCAAACGTAGAGTTTATGGGCCAGAGCTGATGGAAACATTCTGCCGGGAAACCGGACCCGCTTATCGTCATTTCTTCTACGGAGGCGGTCCTGGAACAGCAGAATGCCTGGCGGATGCGCTTCGGCAACGTTACGGTATCAGGGTGGCGGGATGCTATTGTCCGCCGTTCCGCCCGCTCACCAAGAAAGAGCTTCGAGACTTCATTTCATGCATAGAGGTCGTTTCCCCGGACGTTTTGTGGGTGGGGCTTAGCACTCCAAAGCAGGAAAAATGGATACACAACAATCGCGAACAGCTTTCAGTTCCTGTAATGCTGGGTGTGGGTGCGGCATTCGATTTCAATTCAGGGAGAACTCGTCAAGCGCCAGCCTGGATGCGAGAAAATGGGCTGGAGTGGCTGTTCCGTTTATTGAGCGAGCCACAAAGACTTTGGCGACGCTACCTTATTTCAATTCCCAAAGCTGCAGGTTTGGTTTTCTTGGAACTTCTCGGACTTTTACCCGATTCTCCTAATCCACCTCTTATCACCTAACCGTTTCATATCGTTCAGACAAGGAACACATCTCATGGGAAAGCAGATCAGGATCCTGGTAACAGGTGCCGGTGGCTTCATAGGCCACCATCTAGTCAATCGGCTAAAAGATGAGGGGCATTGGGTACGCGGCGTTGACCTTAAAGTGCCGGATTACGAGCCAAGTCGGGCGGACGAGTTCGAGATCCTTGACCTGCGAAGGTACGATGGCTGCCTGCAGGCAACGCGTGGTCAAATCGAACAAGTCTACAATTTTGCGGCGGATATGGGAGGTATTGGGTACATCACTGGCTCGCACGCGGAAATTGCGAGAAACAATATCCTCATAAACACGCATATGCTCGAGGCTGCACGGCTAAACGATATAGCTCGCTTCCTCTTTTCTTCGTCGGCCTGCGTCTACCCCGGCTATAAGCAAAAGAACACCGACATTCACCCTTTGCGGGAAGAAGACGCGTACCCAGCCGATCCCGAGCCCGGTTATGGGTGGGAGAAGCTCTTCACTGAAGAACTATGCCGCTATTACGAGCGTGATTATCGTCTTGATACTCGAATTGTTCGCTTTCATAATGTCTACGGACCCCTGGGTACTTATGAAGGAGGCAAGGAAAAGGCGCCGGCAGCGATCTCGCGAAAGGTAGCATTGGCTCGTGATGGGGACGAGATTGAAATTTGGGGCGATGGAAAACAGACCCGATCATTCATGTATGTGGACGACTGCGTCGAAGGAGTGCTTCGGCTTATGACATCTACTTATCACGAGCCACTCAATCTTGGTATGTCGACAATGATCAGCGTTGATGGACTGGTTGATTTAGTAATGGCAATTGCCGGTAAGCGTCTGATCAAGCGCTACGATCTTACAAAACCGCAGGGCGTTCGCGGGCGTAACAGCGACAATTCTCGTTTATCCCAGATTCTGGGATGGGAACCCTCTATTTCGCCTGAAGTTGGTCTCGAAGTTACATACCGATGGATTGAGAGCGAAATAAGGAAGACAGATCGCGCCCGAGGCGTGTCTGTCAGACCGCCAGATCAAGCCCACAGATCTAGTGTAAGTTGCCTGTGATGGCGCTAAACGCCAGCATTGAATCGCTTTCGGTGACCCGGTCGACCTCGTCGAGCGTCAACCTAATGGATAAGAGGCATGAGTGGGCATGGATGGCACTGATCATATTTCTGTTTGTACTACTCAACGTGCTTACCGCAGAGCGTTACCCATACCCATTTTTTGACGAAGTAATATACACAGACCCAGCCGTGAACTACGTAACAGGGCACGGATTCACTGCTGCGGTTCCTGGCGAAGACGCACCCATATTCTATTTTTATAATGGTCCTGCCCACTCCGCGCTGCTCATTCCGTGGCTGAAAATATTTGGCATTTCGATGCGATCTGTTCGCTCGATCAACTTCGTCTACATGGCAATGACCGTGTTATTGATTTGGTGTGCCGTAAAACGGATCGGCCTCGTCGTATCGGCTCGCTGGCGGTTCCTGCTGATTTCAATGTTGATCTGCGATTACTCGATAATCTGTTCCTACCGATGTGGCCGATACGATTGTCTCGGAATGCTGATCGTGGCGTCTGCCTTCTGGAGCATCTCATTCAGGTCAGCGCCTCTTCGCTTGACGGCGCTGACTATTGCGGGAGTCGCATCGCCGTGGGTTGGACTGCAGTTGTTGCCACTGGAGGCCATACTCGGAATCACACTGCTGGCGTTTACCCTGTTTCGATATTGGCGTGAGATAAGCGTGTTTGCAGTTGGCATCGTGGCAGGCACTCTTGGACTCGCTCGGTTCTTAGCTGGGCAAGGTGTATTGCAATACTTTCTGAAGTTTGTTCATTCACCAACAAAAGGATTTTGGTTTGTCGGAGGCTTGCTTCAGGGAGAGTTTCGACATTCCAATACGCTGCCGAAGGACTTCAGTTTACCTCTGCTTTTGGGTTCCGCAGTGCTTTTAGCGGTAGTTCTCTATGGCAACAGGTCTCTTCGGCTGCGATCCCCGCTGATGTATGGACTGGTATTCGTTCCGCTGCTCGGATTCACTTTGGTCCTGGCGGCGCATTTTCCTACATATTACGGATGGATGGTGTACATACCCCTCGCAGTCTGTGTCTGCGGGAGCTTGGGCTCGGATGTGCCAGCAAGCGTTCGAATGTTGGCGGTGAGCCTTTGCGTCTTGGCAAGCACTGTGGGAGTCGGATTGCATGTGCTTGCCTGTGTCGGAGATTGGAAAGACCGCGACTATTCGAAAGTGCAACAGTTCGTTACCGCGAACGTTCGTTCTGACGACAGGGCATATGTCGACCCTCAGGCGTACTACCCAGCAAAGCTAACTGGTGCCGCAACATTCTTCTGGGATCCTGAAGGCCGGATGTCTTCTATTCAGAAGAGTCGCCTGACGGTCTGCGTCGTTGGCCCCGAGAGAGTCGGGCTTTTAAACGACCTGGGTGGCGCGTGGTATAGCACGGGGCAGGAGCTGATTCCAGCGCATACGGGACTGTTCGGGAGGAACATGAAATGGGGGTTCCTATCCCTGCCAAACTATCGCTTGTCGGTCTTTCGGCGAGTTCCGACTTCTGAGAGCTTGTCTGCGAATGCATGGCGCTGAACGTAAGGGTGGATTCGGTGCAGTTCACCAAAAGATGGGTACCATGAGCCTCACGGAGAGTCTACTTGAACAATCGATCGTTTACCGATTGTGGCAAGCGCCATTTGCGGACCAGAAATTCGCCCCAGTACTTGCCCACAACAATATGAGCCGCATCAATCATGTTCTTGACGTCGGCTGCGGGCCGGGGACTAATAGTCGCCAATTCACGCACGCGAAGTACTTAGGTATCGATATCAACCCGTCCTATATCGAATCTGCCCGCAAGAGCTACAAGCGCGACTTCGTTGTTGCCGATGCGCGCACCTATCAGACGGCTCCCGGGAACAGCTTCGATTTCATCTTAGTGAACAGTTTTCTGCACCACATCGCCACTTCAGACGTGGTGGACTTGTTGTCTCATCTGCGCACCTTGCTGACGGACGATGGCTTTGTTCATATCCTGGAGCCAGTGCTACCCAAAGGTTGGCCGGTCGCCCGGCTTGTCGCTCATGCAGACCGCGGCAAATTTGTGCGGCCCTTGCAAGAATGGGAATCGATCTTCACAGGGATTTTCGACACGAGAGTGCTCGAACCCTATCCTCTCAAGGGTGCGGGTATCACGCTTTGGAACATGCTCTACTTCAAGGGAAGCGCACCAAGGTAGCTTCAGTCCGGACGACTCCCAATGACAGTTAACCCTCGCATTTCCGTAGCCATTCCTATCTACAACGAAGAAGCAGTCGTGCCCGAGCTCGTTCGCAGGACAGCTGCTGTCCTCTACTTGCTCCCCGGCGGCCCGCATGAAATCGTTTTCGTGAACGATGGTAGTACGGATGGTACTCTAGAGTTGCTTGAGTTGGCTGCCGAGCGCGACGGCAGGATCGTGGTAGTTGAACTGTCGCGCAACTTCGGCCACCAGACCGCCCTCGCCGCTGCCCTCGATCAGGTTTCCGGAGACGTCGTTGTTTTGATGGATGGTGATCTCCAGGATCCCCCGGAGGCTATCCCAACACTGGTCGAACACTACCGCCAAGGGTACGATGTCGTCTATGTTCAGCGGGTTAAACGCAAAGAGCACTGGTGGTTGCGGATTTGCTACTACCTGTTTTACCGCTTACTGGCGACGCTCTCCTCGATTGAATTACCTCTGGACGCCGGCGATTTTGGCCTCATGTCGCGCCGCGTTATCGACGAAATCCGTCGGATGCCGGAACATCACCGGTATCTGCGCGGGCTACGCACCTGGGTTGGATTCCGCCAGATCGGCATTCCCATCGAACGTGCCGCTCGCCACGCGGGGAAAACCAAATACAGTCCTTTGAAGCTCTTGAAGCTCGCCTCCGACGGCATCTTTGCCTTCTCCATTGTGCCTTTGCGCGCCGCCGCCATTCTCGGTGCCGTCTCCATAGTCTGCTCTTTTCTCTATGCTCTGTACTCGGCCTTCGCGAAATTTTGGCTGCACTCTCCGCAAGGCTTCACCGCGATCATTTGTGTGACCACTTTTCTTTCTGGAGTGAATTTGTTTTTCCTCGGGATTATCGGGGAGTATGTGGGACGCATCTACGAAGAGGCAAAAGCGCGGCCGCATTACGTGGTTCGAAGAGTTATTAGCCAACGGGTGGCTAGCACTGTTGGTCGAATTGCTGTGGCAATCCGTGGATGAACCTGGCACAGGGATAGTCATCGATGCGACTCTTGCTCTCTGCATACGCCTGTCGACCGAACGCTGGCAGTGAGCCAGGATGTGGCTGGAACTGGGCAACTCATCTTGCCGCTCGCGGCATTGAAGTCCACGTTCTGGTCGCTAAACGCAACCAGGAGGCGATCGAAGCGGCTCTACGGGATCGTCCTGTCGCGAATCTACACTTTACTTACGTGCCCGTGCCCCTCGATTGGGCCAAGAAGAGCGAGGCCTTGCACTATGTATGCTGGCAGGTCGCGGCGCTGAAGGCAGCTCGGGAACTTGCAAGAAAGTGTGAATTTCAGGTGGCGCATCACGTGACTTATGCCAGCGTTCATGTGCCTTCGCAATTGTGGCGATTAGGAATTCCTGTCGTGTTTGGTCCTGTGGGCGGAGGTCAGACTGCTCCGGCGAGCATGTTGTCATACTTCGGCGCAGAGAAGCACAAAGAAGGACGGCGCTCGTCACTGACCAAGGCGCTCAGATTCTCGCCAGTTCACAAGCGATGGCTAAGGCGAATGAGCTTCATCCTCGCGGCCAACCGAGACACATTAAGTGTAGTGCAAGCCTTGGGGTGCAAGAGCGCTAGCCTGATGTGCGACACAGCAATTGCCGCAGACTACTTTGCCGAAGGACCTAGAAACTTCGACGCCCCTGACACTAAAGTGCGAAGTGGGGCAGTGAGGCTCCTTTGGGTGGGAAGAATGCTTACGCGAAAAGCTCTTCCCTTGGCGCTCGATGCTCTGAAAGAAGTGCACCAGAATGTAACGTTGACGATTGCAGGCGATGGAATCGATCCCAAGACAGTTGACCGGATGATTCGGGACCGCAATCTTGAGCAGAAGATATTCTGGAAGGGCTCCCGCCTGACGCAGACAGAATTACGGACGGCTTACGCAGAGCATGATGCATTGCTCTTCACCAGCCTGCGCGATTCATTCGGGTCGCAGGTGCTTGAATCGATGGCTATGGGACTTCCGATCATCACTCTGGATTTGCATGGCGCCCACGATTGGGTGCCAGACGGCCCCTCTCTCAAGGTCCCGGTTGGATGCCCCAGGGAAACTGTCCGAAATCTCGCAGGCGCGATTGAGAAATACGCTTCAATGTCCGCACTGAGCAGGAATCAAATGTCGATGCAGGCGTGGAATTTCGCCAAGACTCAAAGTTGGTCCGCACGCGCCGAAGTATGCGAAAGGCTCTACCAGGAAATTCTCACAGCAGATGCTGCCTTGGAGAGCGCTTCCAGTTCGCAGGTCGCGGCCATTCGTATTTGAAGGGGATTAACCGCCACATCGGCAGGTCCATCGCCGGCGCGATCCTCACGTTTGCCCGTCGATAGTGATCCAGACATGACCAGCACAACTCTGACTTATCGGTGGGGAACCGCACGAAGAAGGCTGAACGGCGTGCTTCGCGCCATCGCTGGTCTCTTTGGGATTGTATTCATTGCGGTGGCAACGATTGCTTTGTTGGGGTTGACTTCACCGGACTTTTTTCAATTTCTCCTCGGGTGTGCGATCTTCTTCACCGCCCTATGCTTAGCGCGGCCCGCGGGGGATCGCAAAGCATTCCTGTCCGGTACTTTGGTGATTTGGTGGTTCTTGATGATCTCCGAAGTGATGTTCAACCATTTTCAAACCACCGAGAACGCTGCTAAGGGGAATGTTGACCTTGGCGCGTTCTATCAGGGTTTATCGTGGATATTGTCTTGTTTCGCTCTCGCTCTTATTAGCTACTCCCGGCCCGTTTACCTCCGGCGATTATTTGCCGGTCCGTTGAAGTGGGCGACCATTTTCGCCATCGTCGCAGTCGTCTCGTGTCCACTTTCGCCGAAGCCTACGTACTCGTTGGCATTGGCGTTCAAGCTTTGCGTGATTGTTCTAACGCTCTGCGCGATGGGAGAAGCAATCGAAGACGAGAAAGGCATCTATAGGCTCTTCTTGGGGATGTTTTTGGCAGAAATGCTCATTGTGACCAAGGCGTTCATGGCCGCGCTGATTAGTCCCACGGCCTTTAGAGATGGGCGGCTGGCAATGGTTGGACTGTCAGGCGCTTGCGGGGTGTTGCTGCTATTGTGTCTCCTCCTTCTTGTCCTCAAGAAAAATCTGTTTTTCCTTATGTGCGGAGCCTATTCGGTAGTCGTGATGATGCTGGCCGGTAACAAAGGTGGAATGGTTGCCAGCTTCGTGTCACTCACGATGTTTTTCATTTTATTGAGGAAGCCAGCCCAGGCTCTCGCCGTGAGCTTCGGCTTCACTCTCGTTCTTGGGCTCGCCATAGTATTTACTCCGCTCGGCAAAAGCCTGGAAAAATATGGAGAGGGGGGGACTGCGGGCACACTTACTGGACGCACCAATTTGTGGGCTGAAGCGTGGCCAAACATTACCTCGCACCCCATATTGGGTAACGGATACCGCGCGTCGAGATTCCTGTCCGACGAAATTCCAGGCGCGTTCCAGGAAGCCGGGAATATGCATAATTCCTTTTTGGAAGTCCTGTACAACAATGGTCTCGCAGGGTTGGTCCCCATCGTGGTGATGAATGTGCTGATCGTGATCAATCTCAAGGGCGTACTTCTGCGACCCCCTTCGTTGGAACTGCGATACTACGCCGCTGCCGCGCTCGCGTTGCAAACCCATTTGGTGGTATGGGGATTGGTAGCAATAACCTTTGGCGGGGCCCCCAGCGATCGATTCATGACATTTTTTGCGATTCTCCTGGTCAGCATGTTTCTGCGAGGCCAGGCGGACAAGAAATATCGGAAAGCAGTTTATGGCGACCGCATCTCCTGATATCGCCGAGAAGCCGCGCTCCCTCAGAATAGAAAGGGGCATTCGTGTAGCCTGGCTCTTCCCGTCGCTTGCGCGCGCCTACTATTGGCAGCCAGTTTTGAAGGAATTCGCTGCCCGATGTCCAAATATGGCAGTTTTTACTTCCATCTGGCCCGGCTTTGCACCAGGTTATGAAAATAGCTTTGCCGTGCACACTCTACCGGGCGTGAGATATGTCGATCTCAAGAAGAGGCTGCCAGACGCCCGCCGAGGATTCATTTGGACGCCAATCTCCATCCTGAAAAAGTTGGCGGCCTTCGGTCCGGATGTGGTGTTTGCTTCAGGCTTCAGCGGCTGGACTGTTTGCGCCTTGCTGTTCAGGATACTGCGACATTCGCGGGTAATTATTCTCTGGGATGGCTGTTCCGCTCATGCGCTCGGCAGCTTCAAAGTGCAGACCATGCTGCGCCGCTGGATCGCGCGCTTTGCTAACGCGGCGGTGAGCAATACCGACGAAGGAACCATGTATTTGCGTGACGTCATCGGAATGCCCCAAGATAAGGTTCTCTGCCATCCCTACCAGGTACCCGATCTGGCCTTGCTCAGCTCCGGTGAAGACGAGTTCCCGCCGACCGTTATGCGCCCGGTTTTTCTGTATGTGGGGGGCCTGTCATTCCGCAAGGGATGGCGATATCTGATCGAGGCGTCTGCCCTTCTAGTAAGACAGGGATTTCATAGTTTCTCCGTACTCTTCGTTGGCGCAGGCGAGCAGGAACAGATGCAGGATGCCGTCAGAGATCACGGACTGGGGGGAATCGTTCATCAAATTGGGCCGGTGGCCTATCACAATCTCGGCCTGTACTACACTCACGCGGACGTGTTCGTTTCCCCGACCAGACAAGATGTCTGGGGTGTCGCCGTGCTTGAGGCGATGGCTTTCGGGAAGCCGGTATTGTGTTCCAAACATGCCGGTAGCCGCCAAATGATCAAAGACGGCGAGAACGGCTTCACCTTCGATCCTGCCGATGCCCAGGAGTTGGCTGACTACATGGCCAAATTCATCGTTGACCCAAGTCTTGCCCAGCGGCTTGGTGCGCGGTCGCTGGAGGAAATGGCGCCATTCACTCCGGAACGTGCAGCAGACGCTCTGGTCAATCTCGCCCGCGAAACCGACTAGCTGCGGCGCCATCCCCGCAGTTCATCGAGCGAGCATCGTGACTGGTCAAATCATGACAACTCCAGTCCTGGATCTTGAGAATAGCGTGGTGACCCCCGCCCCGGTCATGCGGCCGCTTTTTGTCCTAAGCGTCTGGCGCTCGGGGTCGTCGCTGCTTTATACGCTTCTCAATCAGCATTCGAAGATCGCTCTTTTGTACGAAGGCGATCTGCCGCGGCTGGAGTTTTACCTGTTAGGTAGGATGCGCAACGGCGCGTGGCGGGAGAGGTGGGAATTCTGGAATCAAGGACCTTCGAGGCATGGGATCGCGATCGAATCCATGCCTGCCCAGGTATCCGATGTGTGGGAAGCAACGCGAACGGTCTACCAGGCTGTGGCGCGCCGCAAGCAGGCCACGATCTGGGGAGAAAAAACACCCCACTGGTACGATGATCCGCTAGGTAAGGCCAATAAATTTCCGGATGCCCGTTTCATTTTTCTGTGGAGAGATTTGAATGCGGTGATTGGGAGCATGGCGCGAGCGGCTAACACTCACCGTTTCTTCAGAAAACCGAGCTTAGCGAAGAAGGCGATATTGGGCAACGAAAGACTGAGAGAAGCGTGTGACGCGCTAAAAGCTCAAGGCCGACACGTATATGAAGTTAATTATGAGGATCTTACTTCGAATACGTCCGAATACATGCAACAGATCTGCCAGTTTCTTGAGATACCGTTTGAGCCTGGCGTCGCGTCGCTTGAGGGAGCGGACCGCTCGGCCATCGCTGGAGGCGAACTTGAACATCACGCGATGGTCCAAAGCGACCGGATTATTAGTCAGAGAAAACAAGCTGAAGTTCTTTCACCGGCCATGCGAGCCAAGATTGGCCGTTACATCAGCCGCTGGAAAAAGCGCTACGGCGCTAGATGGCCGAAATATCCGCTCGAATCGCCGAAAGGTTTTAAGCCACCTGGCCCCGTCGAACTTTGGCGCGACCGTATTACCTGTCGGGGTTTCACATATTGGGACAATGCGGTCACGTTGAGCTATGCGATTGCGCCGATTGCCCTGGCCCGTTGGTGGCGCACGCGAAACCGGCAACGTGGTCTCGAAGGCGATCCCTCCCGCTGGCTCAACGAACCCAGCCGTCCCGCTACGGTTCGGAAAGGTCCGCAGCGCGGACGAACTGTCTAGCGCAGCGCTCTTATCGTTCTTCCGATTTGCGCTCCCAGAGCAAGAAGCGACCTCATGCCCCTCCCTATCCATAGACCCGATTCTGTAGCGCCGCCGCAGGCATCACGCCCACTCTTTGTCCTGAGTGTTCCCCGCTCAGGATCTACGCTGCTCTACGCGCTTCTCAACCAACATTCTCAGATTGGCCTTCTGTATGAAGGTGATCTGCCGACGATGCAGCTTTATCTTTCGGGTAGGCTCCGCAGTGGAGCATGGCGGGAGAGATGGGAATTCTGGAATCAAGCGCCTTCGAGGCACGGGATCGCCATCGAATCCATGCCGGCACAAGTATCCAATGTGTGGGAAGCGACTCGCGCTGTTTACCAGAGTGTGGCGCAACGCAAAGGGGCGACAATCTGGGGCGAAAAAACTCCGCAGTGGTACCACTGTGCATTGCGCACAGCCGAGAAATTTCCTGACGCCAGCTTTATCTTTTTGTGGCGGGATATGCAGGCGGTCATGGGAAGTATCGCGCGCGCGGCCGTGACAGAACGTCTTTTCAGGAAAGAAGGTTTTGCAAACCGAGCGTTGCTGGGGAATGAAAGGTTGAGGGAAGCATGTGATGCGCTGAAAGCCCGGGGCCGTCAAGTGCATGAGGTGAACTACGAAGATCTCGCTGCGAATACTTCCGAATGTATGCAGCAAATTTGCCAGTTTCTTGAATTACGTTTTGAGCCTCAGGTGGCCTCTCTTGAAGGAACAGACCTGACCGCCCTGACCAGAGGGCAGCATCATGCATCGGTGCGGAGCAATCGGATCGAGGGTCCAAGAAAACACGCGGACGCCCTCCTACCCGCGACAGCTGCAAAGAGTGAGAGGTATATCTGCTATTGGAAGCAGCGTTACGGTAGCAGGTGGCCGAAATATCCGCTTGAATTACCGCAGGGCACAGGGCCTGCCTCACTGGTTGAACGTTGGCGGGACCGCTTTACCTATGAGCGCCTGCTCTTGTGGGACAAACTGGTGATCGTTATTTATGCAATTACCCCACTTGGGTTGGCCCGCTTGTGGCGACAGAAGATCAGGCCCCGCGTTTATCCGCGGAAGTATAGCGGTCGGCCAGAGATTGTTTCCTAGTTAGATTCTATGAATCGAAATCCACACGTCCGCAGTCTTTCTGAACAGCATGAGCGGAACAGTTATCCCATGCCGTCCATTGCCGCTGGACAACGTGGAACCCGGCATATCACTTCGTCTATCTGGCCTCTGGCGAAGAGAGTTTTGCGCGAGGCTTATCGCTGGGGAACGGGTCTGATACAAGTAGCAAAGTACCCGCTGATTGCGTACTCAAAGACTCGTCGACGCAGTTTCCGTCTCGCTGCCGAAGCTCTCAGGCACCAATTGCCCATCGTGTCGCTTTCAAGCGTCATTAACACCAAACTCACGGACGAAGACAGAATCTCATTGCAGGCTGTGCCTGAGCACGCGCACAACTGCTCCATCTTTGAACTCTTCACATTGGCTGCACTCGCGCGAGCCCTGAACCCCTCGCTTTGTCTCGAAATCGGGACCTACGATGGCCGCAGCGCCTTGGCCATTGCAGCAAACTGCAATCCACAGGCCCGAGTGATGACTATGAACCTCCCGCCGAACTATCTGAAGGAGCACCCGGACGAGAGCCAAGTGGTTGATGTCCAACTGTCCGCGAAGGTAAAGAGCGGCGAGCGTTGGGCGGGTCGGCAGGAATCCCATCGAATCGAACAGGTTCTTGCCAACTCTCTCGAGTTTGATTTCGCTGCGATTGGGCGCCCGCAGCTTATTTTTGTTGACGGAGCTCACGACCAGCGCAGCGTCGAGTCGGACACTGACAATGCTCTCCGCATTATTGATCGACAGAAAGGTGTCATCGCCTGGCATGATGCCCGTGATTATGGCGTGCGGCCAGTACTAAACAGATTGTACGGCCGTGGTTACCCCGTATCCATTATCGAGCATACAAATATCGCCATGATTCTCTTTGAAAACGGCGCCGCTGTCCGGCTGGTTTGATCTCACGAAAGCAAAGGAACCTAAGTCGTGAAAGTAATACATTTCCTGCACGGTCGAGCAAACCCCAACGGCACGAACGGCGGCGACAGGGTTATCTATAACCTGGCAAAGTGTACCGCCGAGTTGGGGGCTCCAGTGTTTGTATTCGGGCTGTCGGACAAGCCCCCCCTCGCAATCGGCCGCGCAGTGGTTCAAAACTTTTGCCCGCCCGGAGATCCCTTTTCACTTCCCGCGGCCCTCACGAAAGAGCTGCAAAGAATCAAACCAGATGTCGTCCATTTCCATGGCGTCTACACTCCCAGGAACGCGCGGCTGGCGCAATGGCTCGGCCGTCAGGGGATTCCGTATGCAGTCTCTCCTCACGGGGGATTAATGCCGGAAGTGCTGTCACGCGGCAGGATAAGAAAGGTTATGTATCTCGCGCTTCTAGGTCGAACCTTTTGTCGCGGAGCAGCGCTGATTCACTGCATCAGTGAAGCCGAAGCGGATGCGGTTCGTCCGTTTTGTGGGGATGTACCCGCCATAGTAGCTCCTCACGGGCTTGAGGGCACACGTTTGGAATCGCTTGATAGCGGCGCTCTTCGTCGACAGTACCCGAAATTGAGCGGCAAAAGAGTCTTCGGGTTTCTCGGCCGATTGGATCCGGCTCACAAGGGGCTCGACTTAGTGGTCGAAGCCTGCGCGCAAATTCGTTCCAGAATGAGCAATACCGTTATGATCCTTGCCGGACCGGACTGGAAAAATCGAACACTGGCCCTACGAAGGAAAGTTGCCAAACTGGGTCTTGAGGAGACGGTGCTGTTTGTTGGACCGAGAATGGGCCAGGACAAATTCGACTTCCTGGCGTCGTGCGACGTCTTTATTCATCCTTCCAGATGGGAGGCCGGGGTTCCTTTTTCAGTCTTGGATGCTTTGGAATTGGCTAAGCCCTGTCTAGTTTCCAACGGCAGCTTTTTCGGTCATTTCTTTAGGCAGCACGCCGCAGGCGTTCAAGTTGTGCCTACTAAGGAAGGCATTGCGGAGGGATTACAGTACATGGCAGCGGCCAGCAGTGAACGCTTGGAAGCGATGGGGGCGACTGGACGGCAGGCAGTGCTTCGAGAATTCTCCTGGGAGCACTCCGCGCAGAAGCTCCTTCAGGCCTATGATCGCACACATAGCCAGCAATCGCAGGAGGAACGGCGCGGCGTGGCACCGGCCATCGCTTGACACTCACAATCTTCAACCGCTCCTACGCTTAATTGAAGTCAGTGGTTCGTATAAGAGCGGGCAAGGCTTGCAAAACGCGAAATCGCTTAGAAAGGAGGGGCTGCTGATGAAGGTGTTGCACATTTCGGGTGATGCGCAAGTCGGCGGCATAGAGAGCTTTTTGCTTACTCTTGCCCGGAATGAAGCTGTTGATCAGAGTTCGAGTCATGAGTTTGCGTTCACCACTGAAGGACCAGCCATCGAGACAATTCGACTCACCGGAGCTCAGGTGCACTTTATCGGAGGCAACGCGTCTTATAAAGGTCTGAACGCCCTGCGTCTTGCACGCCGGCGGCTGAACGAGATTTGTAGAAAACACCAATACGATGTAGGGGTTTTTCACAACTATCCTTATCTGGTCGCGGCATTCGCCGATGTGCTGTGGCGACGCAAAGTTAAGATGGTACGCTATTTTCACAACGAGACCCATCCGACTTCAAGGCTGGAACGACTCGTGCGCAACGTCCATACTCGCTTCCTGGATCTCTCGGTTTTCGACAGCAACTTCTTGCGCAAGTGCATGCCTAATGCAAAGGGCACTGTCGTGTATTACCCCGTGGACCGGCAAATGGAACTTACGGAGGATAAGAGAAATGAAATTCGGGCACGATTCGCCACCTCCATCGGGGATCCGCTGGTAATACAGGTGTGCAGGATGGCGGAGAGAAAAGGCCATTCGCGTCTCCTGCGGGCTCTGGGCACGTTGAAATTTCTTCCTTGGACCTGTTGGATTGTCGGAGGCCCACAGAGAGAAAAAGAAATCCCCTACTTCGAGAGCCTTAAGGGCCTCACGGGCGACCTCGGCATCGCCGACCGTGTTCGTTTTCTCGGCACGAGAAGTGACGTGCCCGAATTGCTGGCTGCTGCCGACATCTTTTGCCATCCCAATACGTATCCCCCTGAACCCTTTGGCATTGCTTTTGTTGAAGCATTGCAGGCTGGCCTGCCCGTGGTCACAACTGCGATGGGCGGCGCCATGGAGATTGTTTCTGAGCAGTCCGGATTTCTTCTGCCCCCAGATGACAACGTCGCTCTGGCTGGCGCCCTCAAGAGACTTCTGATGGAGGATGGCCTTCGCCAGAAAATGAGTATATCGGCCAGGGCACGTGGAGAGGTGTTCAAGGCCAGTGTGCAAATCCCTCTCCTGAATGCCGCCCTGAGCACAGCCTTGGCGAGCGGCTAGCGCATACTCCTTTCAAAATACCGAACATGCCGAAGTCCGCCGATATTCGGGTAGCCGTGTGCATTTGCACCTTCAGACGGCAGAAGCTCCTTCGCGAAACTCTGCGCGGCATCGCAAGACTAGCCTTCCGCAAGGTTTCGGTTTCCCGGTTAGAAATCATCGTGGTAGATACGCCGGATGAATCCGGAAGTGCGCAGGAAATCTGCGAAACTGCTTGCCTGCCTTGGCCGATCAAGTACGTGGTCGAACCGAGGCGGGGACTCACTTATGCGCGAAACCGCGCGATCGCTGAGGCTGGCGCAGTGGACTTTGTCGCTTTCATTGACGACGATGAAGTTCCTTCTGCCCAATGGTTGGACGAACATTTATGGGCGCAATCCGAGTTTGCGGCCGATGTCGTGTCCGGTCCGGCATTGCCAAAATATGCTCCAGAAGTCGCGGACTGGGTAAAGGATGGCGGTTTTTTTGACCGGCAAGTTGTTGCCACAGGCACCCTGAGGAGAGCCTGTCCCACCAACAATGTGCTGGTCGGAACTCACGTATTCGAGCGAGTGCCCAAGTTCGATGACGCGTTCGCATTGTCTGGGGCCGAAGACACAGACTTCTTTCTACGGGTCTCGAAAGCGGGGTACAGGATCGTATGGTCGCAGGAAGCTGCCGTATTTGAATCCGTCTCTGCAAAACGTGGAACTGTCGCCTGGATTCTCCGTCGAGAGTACCAGACCGGAAATGGCTGGATTTTCGCCGAAACCGCCCTCGATTTCCGCCTTCGCAGTTGGATATTTCGTTTTTCGAAAGCATGCGGGCACGTGTTGATCGGTTCGGCCAACGCAATCTGGCAATCCGTCTTGTTGGATAGGGTTGCGGTAGTCCGATATCTTCGGCGGGTAAGCCTGGGAATTGGCATGCTTGCGGCTCTCGCTGGTCATAGATTCCTTGCGTATCAATATGTGCCCGTGGACCAGGGAGACTAGGGGCGTGACGCGTGATACTCACCGCCAAAGAGGGGTCAGATGAGGCTTCGTCGCCGGGTTCGCCAACTTCTCTCTCACACTCCGCCCTTCGACGCCGCGTACAGTTGGTATTTGTTCGCTTTTCGACATGCTTATTGGCAGAAACTTTCTGGCGATCATAAGCTCTTCCGGCAATTCGTTCACAAGGGCTCTCTGGTTTTCGACATCGGAGCCAACGTGGGAGACATGACTCGGTGCTTTCTTTCTCTCGGTGCAAGGCGCGTGATTGCCGTCGAGCCTTCGCCTCGCTGCCTGGAGTACCTGCGCAAAATCCCTGGACAGGTCACCGTCGTCCCATGCGCGGCCGCAGCGAAGGTTGGAACTGCGACAATGCACCTCTCGAATGCGACCCCGGCACTTTCAACACTCTCCGAGAAGTGGCTAAAGATTGCGCAACGAACGGAACGATTTGCCGGTTCCGTTTGGGACGAAGTGATTTCGGTGCCCACAGTCTCAATCGACGCCCTCGTCGCGCAATATGGCAAGCCGGATTTCATCAAGATTGATGTGGAAGGATTCGAGTCCGACGTGCTTGATGGAGTCAGCACCTTGCCCTGCCCGCTGAGTTTTGAATTCAACAGCGAATGGCGAGACGCGACCGAAATCTGCTTGGCGAAGCCGTGCCTCGCTAAGGCAAGATTCAACTTTGGCGTCTGTAGCCGCATGATTCTGCCCCATTGGGTGAATCGCGACACATTGCTGGCATCGTTGAGCGGCGTAGCTGGGGATATCTTCGTTGCTCCCGCCTAAGTGGAATCGCAACAATCTCTCAATTATTTTGTCGGCAGCCTGCAGAACCATCCCTTACCGTCGCGCTCCCTGAGTGTCTGGGCCTGCGTGCAAAATCGTGAGGAAAGAGGAACTAAGCATCAGCATGTTAACGTCTGCGCCAATCATTAGAAACGTAGCCCGCGTGTTTTCCCGACAGCGAGACAGAGATATCCGCGCTTGCGTCTTGAGCGGAATTCCTAGTCATGCCGTCTGTGCTGAGATTGGCGTGTATAAGGGCGATTTCTCTGCGCTGATTTTGGAACGCGCGCCGAAGAAACTGCATCTTGTCGATCCCTGGACGTTTGAGGTAGACCCCGCATATGCCGGCAGTTGGTACGGTGGAACTTTGGGGAAAAACCAGGCTAGGATGGACACCATCTACAAGTCTGTTGTAAGCCGGTTCCGCTCCGAAATTAGATCGGGAGTTGTTGAGGTTCATCGGGACACCTCTGTGAAAGCTTGCTCACAATTTCCTAACGACTACTTTGACTGGATTTACATCGATGGAAACCACCTGTACGAATTCGTGAAATCGGATTTGGAAATGTTCCTACCGAAAGTCAAGGTACACGGTTTGGTAGCCGGTGACGATTACGGCAGCCCCGGTTGGTGGCAAGACGGTGTGACTAAGGCTGTCGATGAAGCTGTTGCTAGTCGTCGATTCGAAGAGCTCCTCATAGAAAACCATCAGTTCCTTCTGAGAAAGCTTTAGCTCAAAATCTTATGAGATCTCCCACCATTCGCAGGTTGATCGAGCAAGTGTATGCACAAGTACCTTTGAAGCGTCCGGTTTTTGAGGCGGTGCGTCGTGCTGTCCGACTCCCCAGACGTCTGACCTCGCACCTTCGTTTTCAGGGTCCATTCACAGTGAGGATTGATGGGATCCATCGTTTTCGACTCGAACACTGGGGGTATGCGATGGAAAACGATCTGTTTTGGAACGGGTTCGGCAACGGATATGAGGGAACGTCACTCCAGATTTGGCGCAGATTGGCCCCCCATGCTCGGGTTATTTTGGACGTTGGGGCGAACACCGGGATTTACGCGCTGGTGGCGCGTTGCGTCAATCAGAGAGCAACTGTAATCGCAGTGGAACCAGTTGAACGGGTCTTTCATCGCCTTCAGCGGAATGTAGAGTTGAATGGCGGCAATGTCACCCTAGAAAAGCTGGCGGCCTCCGACACCACGGGCCAAGCGGTAATCTACGATCGTCCCGCCGACCACGAGTTAACCGCCTCTCTGGATCCTTTAATGGATGAGTATTGCGGAGGCGGCGGCGTTGAGTATACTGTCCCGACCAAACGCCTTGACGACCTATTATCTGGTGCTGGTTTGCGCAGTATCGATCTCATTAAAATTGATGTCGAGTTATTCGAACCTCAGGTTCTTCTTGGCATGGGCGCGTTTCTCTCGAACTGCAGGCCGGCTCTCTTGGTCGAAATTCTTAACGAAGCGGTCGCTAGAGAAGTGAACGATATTACACGCGATCTCGGGTATAACATTTTCCGAGTTGTTGAGCAGCGGGGATTGGTGCGGGTAAGTCACGTTGAGGTAACTGAGCTCAAGGAGCGAAACTATCTGTTTGCTCAAGACGAAATCGTCAAGGCATCAAATATCCGAGATTTCGTTGTGCAATGAAAGTCCAACTAGAGAACGAATCTCGCCAGCTGCAGTAATGCATCCATCCAGCCTTCCGTGTTGTGCCTGAAAAATGGCTGTCGCCACTGCCATTCTGACGCCGCCGATAGTATCGTCTGCACATCGGGGACGCGTCTACCGCCCTGACATTGATGGACTCCGCGCAATTGCGATCATCGCGGTGGTTGCCTTCCATGCTCGCGTTGCGTTTTGCGGCGGCGGCTTTGTCGGAGTTGACGTCTTTCTGGTCATTTCAGGGTATCTCATTGGATCGCTCGTCTATCGGGAGGTTCGTGAGGGTAGGTTCAGCTTTCTTCACTTTTATGAACGGCGTGCAAAGCGGATTCTGCCTGCCCTCCTCACAGTTCTTTTGATTTGCAATGTCCTCGCATTCGTTCTGCTTTCGCCGTTGGAGTTACGAGATTACTGTGCGCAATCATTTTCTGTAGTCGCTTCAAGCTCAAACATCTTTTATTGGCTGCGGTCCAACTACTTCAACCCTGTGACCGCCTTAAAGCCTCTCCTCATGACTTGGTCGTTGGGCATTGAGGAGCAATTTTACTTACTATTCCCCCTCACGCTCGTTCTACTGTACAAACACACAAAAGGATATGTCTTCGCCGTTGTGGGTGGGACTTGTGCGGTCTCATTCATTTGTTGCGTAGTTTGCGTAAACATATATCCAGCAGCGGCCTTTTACTTGCTACCAATGCGCGCCTGGGAGCTGGGCCTTGGCGTGCTAATCGCCGTCCGCGAGGTACAGCAAGATGGTCCGGTGCAGCTTAGCGCATCAGCTGCGGATCTCGTCGGATGGCTCGGACTTGCCATGATAATAGTTCCGGTGCTGGTCTATACCGAAACCACACGCTTTCCGGGCTTTGCGGCTCTCTTGCCAACAGCTGGGGTCGGCTGTCTCATCAACTCGCGAGATAGCTTTGTTAATCGCAGAGTGCTGGCCGCGCGGCCGATGGTGTTTGTAGGATTGGTTTCCTATTCATGGTACTTATGGCACTGGCCGCTGCTTAGCTTTGCGCGAATCGTCTGTGGGGGGCTGATCTCTGTTTCGCGAGCTGTCGAGATTGCTCTTCTTGCGTTGGTGTTAGCCATATTGTCTTATCGTTGGATCGAGCAACCATTTCGGAAGTCAACAACGGCGACTGTGCGGATATTTGCCGGCTACGCCATAGCCTTGATGGTGTTGGGCGCAATCCCTCTAATTGGTTACTTGCGTTCGGGCTGGCCGGATCGTGTGCCCGAGTTGGCACAGGTAGAAGAAACTGTACGTCAGACGGAGCACAACGTCTGTTTGGCTGGCTATGACGTATCAACACCTCGACTTCGGGCGCCGTGTATGGTGGAGACTGCCGGTCCAAAGCTAGCGCTCTTGGGCGATAGCCACGCTGCCGCCCTGGGAACGGCAATGCGTCAACTCGCCATCGGGCATGGATATGGCTTCGAAGAACTGACAAAAGCTGCCTGTCCACCACTCCCGTCAGCTCCATTCCGTTGGGCTCAACGTCCAACCTTTGAGGCGACGTGTTCGTCCTTCAATCGTGCCGTGTTCCAACAAGTCATGACTGACCGCAGCATAACCACCATAGTATTGGCCGGGTCGTGGTCGTCACTGTGTAGCGATGGCAACCACAAGGATTGTTACCTGGATAATTCTCAATCGGGGGAAAAAGGGTTGCGACCGGGGAGCGATCGCAACCTTTATGCTGGTCTGTTAGACACCATTTCGCTTTTGCGAACATCGGGCAAACACGTCTTTGTCGTCACAGATGTCCCGACATTTGCGTTGGACCCCGTGAGTATCGTGCGGAATTCAGCAATGAGGAGTCGCGGCGAGCTGGCCTCGTTGCTGTCTCCGCAAGTCTTCTCTTTTGACGCCGTGGACGAGGCAAGCCTTGTCAAGCCCGCTGACAGAATAACGGATTCTGAGGTTAGGCAAGCGGCGTCAGAAGGAGGCGCTCAGATCATTGATCTAGCCCGAAATCTCTGCCCAGAATCACGTTGCCGTTTTGTGGATGACGGCACCCTTTTATATGCGGATTCGAACCACCTCACCCCCGCAGGTGCTGAATATGCGCTGAGAGGACAGGATCCTCTTTCAGATATACGAACAAAACGGCCTCCCGAAAAGCAGTAAGGCTCGCCGGCTTCGATTATCTGCCTTACAGGCTAAGGCAAAATCACGAGAAGACACAGCCAAGACGCCGATTGCTCCCGAGAAGTTGATGACAATTTCTAAGGCTAAAACGTTTCGCAACATCGTTTACGCAAGCTTCACTAAAGGGATAACCGTCCTTTGTGTTGCGCTGACAACGATGGTCGTGGCCAGGAACCTCAGTGCCAGTGATTACGGAGTTGTGGGTTTTGCGACGATCATTATCATGTTTTTGCTCCAATTCTCTGAGATGGGATTGTTTCACGCCGCGGTGCAGCGACCCGTACTTGAGCCTGGTAGTCTTCAAACCGTCTTCACCCTTAAAGCGATGCTCGGTTTCGGCGCCTTCGTTGTTGCTCTGTTGATTGCTCCGTTTGCCCGACATTTCTTGGATCACCCCGCTACCGGCAATGTAATTCGAATCCTGGCTCTGAATTTCGTGGTGAGCACGATCGGCTTTCTCCCCCGTATCGTATTGACCCGGGAGATGAATTACCGCGCTTTGGTGATCCCGACAGTCGCAGGCTCGGTCGTTCAGTGTGTCCTGGCGGTTGTCTTGGTTCTGAATGGGTGGAGTTACTGGTCGGTTGTTGCTGCAAACGTAGGCGCGGCTCTCTCTACTGGCATTGTCCTGCAGTTCATGAGAAGAATTCCCATTCGCTTCCGCCTCGATTGGCCTGATGCACAGGAATACTTGCGATTCGGCGTGCCTTTGTTCGCAAGCTCAGTTTTGAGTTTCTTTATCTTAAATCTGGATAACTTCCTGGTTGGCACGTCCCTGGGAAGCATCCAACTTGGGTACTATGCCCTCGCATTTACCATCCCCACGTTCATTGTCCGGCTTCTCAGTGAGACAGTGAACAATGTGCTGCTGCCTACCCTTTCGAAGATTCACGACGACCCCGTCGCCATGCGGAGATGGTATCTAAAAACGATCGATCTGACGGCATTTGTCGCTGTCATCGCCAACACCACGTTGCTGATAAACGCCCACTGGTTCCTGGTCACTTTCCTCGGCAAAGCAACTGATAAATGGCTGCCGGCAGAAGTTGCTCTGCAGATCCTTTGCGTGTATGGGATTTTGCGGTCTTGCACCGAGCCGATAGCCCCATGCCTGATGGCGCTCGGAGACACCAAGACGCTTTCGCGTAGCAATTTGCTGGTCGGGGCGGTGGAGGTGATTTTGCTTCTGCTTGCGTTGCGTTCGAGGAGAATTGAAATGGTGGCTGTGGCCGTGCTGCTTGCTTATTCTTGTTCCGCCATCTGTTTGTTACCCGTCCTGCGCCGCAAATTGTGCATCGGCATTCCGGACATTGTAGCTCAAATCTGGCCGCTGGCCCCAGCGTTGGTCATGGGCATCATGGTAACGTCTCGTTTGCCAGCTTCGTTGGGCAGTACCACCCTTGGTCTTGCCGGCAGGGGGCTAATCACGGCCACGGTGGTTGCCTTGACGCACGGTCTTTGTACGCGCTTCCGTTGCTTCCACGAAGCGAGGGGAATGATTGTGCCGAACCTTGCTCGTATTAGGGCTATGTGAGCGGCCGAATTGGTACCAGGAAAGTGGAGTGAGAAAGGCGCAAAATTGAAATCCTTACTTCAGACGTTCTTTGACAGTGGCTCCTCAACCTGGCACTCTTACCCCGCCAATGTGCTAAGAGCAAAGTTATTTCAGGTCAAATCGCGGCTTGGTCTTACGAGCGCCGAGGAGCGGCGCCAGGGCATGGTCGGGCCCAGCCACCTTTGGAAGATGAAGCGGGACTTTCAAATCCGCTTCCTCAAGGGCATGGGCATGGCTCCTGAACACTATGTGCTCGACCTTGGGTGCGGTGTTCTCAGGGGCGGGCTGCCCATTATTGAATACCTCAACGTGGGACATTATTGCGGCATCGAGGCGCGCAAGGCGGCCCTCGATGAAGGCGTAAGCGCATTGCAAGAGGCCGGGCTCCAATCGAAGGCTCCAACCTTACTCGTGATCGAGGATCTTTCCAGAGCAACACTCGACCAAAAGTTCCGATTTGTCTGGGCGTTTTCCGTCTTAATACACATGGAAGATAAAATCTTAGATACATGCCTGGACTTTGTGTCGCGTCATCTTGAGCATACCGGGCGAATGTACGCCAACGTGAAGATCGGAAACGAAAAAGAGGGCAGGTGGCAGGAATTTCCTGTCGTGAGTCGCAGTCGAGAATTCTACACTTCCGCCGCTGAGCGCCACGGATTGCAGGTGGCCGATGTGGGCACCTTGCAGTCACTGGGACACGTATCCGGCTCGCCAGGCCAGGATCTGCAACTGATGCTTGAGTTTGTCCGGAAGTGCGTGCCCCCATCGTGGCCGACGCAGGGTACGCGGCGCGCAGAAACTTGCGCTTGAGGAGTTCGTTGTGTACCTCGTTTCGTCCATTGTGGCAGCGCTAATCGCTTTGGCGCTGGCAGTTTATAGACCGCATTTTTGCGACGTCCTGTTCCGACCTGTAGAACAGTTTGCGGCCGGGTTTGCGAGGCGAAAAGGGTTGGTAATTGTGACCGTGGGAGGGGCAGTCATCCTCTCTCGGATTGCCCTCTTGGGGATCTTGCCGATCCCCGTGCCAGCCGCTCACGACGAATTCAGCTACCTCCTTGCGGCAGACACCTTTGCCCACGGTAGGCTAGCGAACCCGCCGCACCCACTGTGGATTTTCTTAGATACGTTGCACGTCTTGGGCAAGCCCACCTATGCTTCGATCTTTCCTCCGGCCCAAGGGGCGGTGTTGGCCCTGGGGCAATTGCTCGGCCATCCGTGGATTGGCGTCTTGTTGAGCATGGCGGCTATGTGTATGACTGTAACCTGGATGCTGCAACAGTGGTTTCCTGCCAAGTGGGCTTTGTTGGGAGCAGTGTTGGTATTCTTGCGCATCGACTTGTACAGCTACTGGCTGGAGAGTTACTTCGGCGGCGCCGTGGCCACCATCGGCGGCGCACTGGTGATGGGGGCCTACATTCGAGTTCTGCGCAAACAGAGGATGGCGGACGCCCTCCTGATGGCGATCGGTATCGCCCTCCTCGCCAACAGTCGCCCTCTCGAGGGCATGCTGTTCTGTGTACCCGTAGCGGCCTCCCTGATGGTTAGGTTGCTCTGGCACAACGGGCCTCCACTTCGCGTCACGGCTTGGCAGGTCTTGTTTCCAGTGATCAGCGTTCTATTGGCCACCGGGGTTTTTATGGGCTACTACGACTGGAGGGTTACTAGTAATGCCTTCGTCTTTCCACATGCCCTGTATGACCGTGAGTACGTCAACTTTCCGGTGTTCGTCTGGCAAACTCCAGGTCCGGCCTTTAGGTATTCGAATCCGCAATTCGAAAGCTATTTCAACGGCTGGGTGCGCAACTCTCGCGTCACATTCTCTTCGTGGGCGAAATGCGTCGACTTCTGGCGATTCTTCCTGCACGGCGCGCTTTCGATTCCTCTGGTGACGCTGCCATGGTTCATACGAGACCGGAGAATTCGCATCCTTCTTCTGCAGTTTTGCTTTTCTGCGATGGGTCTGCTATCCGTCAGTTGGTTTCTGGCGCATTAAGCGGCCCCCCTGACGGCGACGATTTTTGCAGTGCTTGTACAAGCGATGCGACACTTGCGGCGGTGGGAACTTGGCGGCAAAGCAGCCGGCATCTTCTTGACCCGACTGGTCGTCTGCTTATTGCTGGTGCGAGTCTCGATGCATCTCCGGCAAAAACCTCCTGCTGCGGAACGCTGGAGTAGTTCCCGGGCTCGAGTCGCAGCACAACTGCAGTCCATGCCAGGAGAACAGTTAGCGATCGTGCGCTACTCATCGCAGCACGATCTTGGATGCGAATGGGTCTATAACGCTGCCGACATTGATCACTCGAAGATCGTATGGGCACGCGAGATTCCTGGACTTGACCCAAAACCGCTTTTGCAATACTTCAGCAACAGGAAAGTCTGGTTGGTGGAAGCTGACTCTTATCCTGTGCGCCTCCGACCTTTTGATTCACTGAGCGGTCAGAGGTCTCCCCTAGCCGCCCCAGCGAAGTAGATCATCGTTCTAATGGCGTCGGAGATCACCGCAGAAATGCTCTGTATAAATGACGGATAATCAAATGGGAAGTACTTGTGAATGCTCATGCGGTGGACGTAGTCTGCTCATTCTGGAAGGTGCTTTGAGGTGAATCGAATTCAAAATCGTCCCGCCCAATGCAGCCAGCTCGCCTTCCTCGTTCTTGTCGCCGCTATTCTGCAAAGCCCTCTGTTCGGCGCGTCCGCACCTGGATCGATAACCATTACCGTCATGGCCCCGCTTAAGTTCACCGTGACTCAAGGAGGCGAAGCTAGTCGTTCGCGCGCGATCGTTGTCAAGAATACGGGAAAGGCAACATTGGAATGGGCGGCGACCTCAAATCAGGCGTGGCTCCGGTTTGAGCCTCCTTCGGGCTCCCTTGCCCAGAATGCAACCGCTACGATCGACGTCATAGCAGATCCCACAGGGCTCGCTCCCGGAATATACGCGGCTTCAGCGCTCATCGCGGGGCCAAATGCGAAAGCAGATAGGGTTGAAGTGACCATGGCAGAGCAGCCAGTCTTCGCGGGAGACCCCATCGGCAACGCAGAGCGCACCTTTCCCCGCGATTCAGGAATGGTCAATGTAAAAACTGAATTTGGGGCTAAAGGCGACGGCGTCAGCGACGATACCGAGGCCATCCAGCAGGCCATATCGGCCACGGTTCATCATCCGCAGACGGGGCCTAGGATTATTTATTTTCCCGCAGGAACCTATCTGGTATCACGCCCGCTCCTCGAGAAAGATCCGATGTCACGATGGAGTTCGTTGCTTACGCTTCAGGGCGAAAACCGCGCGGCCACGATCATCAGATTGAAGGACAACAGCCCCCTCTATCAAAGCGCCAGCGCTCCGGCAGACGTTGTGGAATTCGCGTCTCAAAATGCCCGGCCGAACGGAGCAGGGAACAGCGCGTTCGACAATAACATTTTCGATTTAACGATCGATGTGGGCCGAGGCAATCCCGGAGCGGTCGCGCTCGATTTCCTGGGCAATAACTATTGCGCCCTTCGCAATGTGACTCTTCAGTCGAGCGATCCTAGTCACTCGGGCGCAATTGGCCTGGCGTTGCTGCGTTACGCAACCGGCCCTTGTCTGCTGAAGAATATAGTGATCAATGGTTTCGATTACGGCATCAAGGTTGCGAACAATGAGTACAGCCTCACCCTCGAAGACCTGACTCTGCTCAATCAAAAACGGTACGGAATCTATAATGCGAGTAATGTTCTTTCGATCCGCCATCTCTTTTCCACAAACGGCGTGCCGGCAATTTGCAATGCCAACGCGGCTGGCTTAATAACGCTCGTCGGTGCAAGTTTGCGGGGAGTTTCTGCCCAATCTGCAGCGATTGAAAACCATGGAACGCTTTATGCCAGAGACGTTACTTCTTCAGGATATACCTCAGCACTGCAAGGCCATGGTTCTGCGATCACCGAGTACGATTCTGGACCAGTGGTCAACCAATTTGGCGGCAAAGCATCGTCGTTAGGTCTTCCGGTTGAAGAGACACCCTATTTTGAAGACCCAGATCTGAACAGCTGGAAGAGTGTGACTGCTTACGGAGCAGACCCAAGCGGAGTGGCGGACAGTTCGTCCGGGATTCAGTCAGCGATTGATTCTGGAGCGACGATCGTCTATTTCCCGACGGGAATATACACGATCAACCGGACCATCCGCGTGGGTGGCAAAGTCCGCATGCTCGAGGGCTTTGGTTCCTCGCTGAATCCTGCCGGAGAGATGTTTAGCCACGCTGATAGTCCTGTGCCCTTGTTAACAATCGAAGCTGGCACAGCTGACATCACCCTTGACCACTTCAGGATGGGAGCTTTTTATCCTCGTCCTTCCCCGGGCGTCATCTTTGTGCAGCATGACTCAGCACGACCATTGGTGCTGCGTGATTCTGTCATCGGCGGAACACCCACGACCATCGCCTATCAGAACACGAATCACGGAACCGGAACTCTGTTTGTGGAAAATGTCGTTGCAGCGCGTTGGCAGATTTTATTTCCCCAAAATGTGTTTGCCAGGCAAATCAACCCTGAGAGTGATAGAACGAAGATCACAAACAGAGGCGGCAAACTTTGGATCTTGGGTCTGAAAACGGAAGGTATCGGTACGAACATCGAAACCGAGCAAGGCGGATCCACCGAAGTGCTTGGCGGTCTTATCTACCCTGTCCGGAAGTCTCTTTCCGATTCGGCAAGCTTTGTGGTAAATGATTCACATGCGTCCTTTATCTACGCAGTTAGCAGCTACAGGCCGGTTGCCAGCGGCGGTGACTTTGCGATCCAGGTCCAAGAGACGCATCACGGAGTAGTCAAATCTCTTCTCAGCACGGCGCTTCCAGGGCGAGGACTTGGGTTGATTATGGCGCTATACTCTTCCGGAGACCCGTCATCAGAACCTAATAAACCAGATCGGTCGGCGGATTCGCATTGATCGATCTTCCGAAGTATTTGCCCGAGCCACAGCGGCACCTCTATTCTCCAAATTCCTATCAACTATGAACTCTACCCGCGCCATTAACTATCTGACTCCACCGACGCCGGTAAGCATGGGCGATTGGTGGTTCGACATCGCCACTGCGGATCATTTCTGGATTCAACGCCGCTTCGACGTCATGAGACGACTGGCGGACGACGTTTTGCGAAACTCCCGCTCCATTGCCGAAATTGGATGCGGCAGTGGCTTGCTGCAAAAGGGAGTCGAGGACTACTACGGAATTTCCGTAACCGGATTCGATCTCAATGAGGTCGCGCTTCGCAAGAACGTAAGTCGGCTGAGCCCGCTCTACTGCTATGACATTCACCAACGCAACCCGGAGTTGCGTGCTCGCTTCGATGTATTGGTCTTGTTCGACGTTCTGGAGCACATTGACGCCGAGGGCGACTTCCTGCAATCAGCCAAGTTTCATTTGAGCGATTCCGGCGTGCTTTTGGTCAATGTGCCAGCCCATCAGTTCCTCTATTCGGATTACGACCGAGCCGCCGGGCATGTCCGGCGCTACTCGGCAAATCACTTGACGAAGGTTGCGCAAGAGAATGGGTTCCAGATCAGCGCGCTAAGCTATTGGGGGCTGCCATTGGTTCCGCTTCTTTTGGCGCGTAAAGCGATGAACATGCAGCGCACCGACGGCAAGTCAGGATTCGATACTCGTGGGAGAACAATCAACAGCCTCCTCGCAGTCGTCGCGCGATGTGAGGCTCTGCCACAGAAATTCCTGGGTACGTCTGTGATGGCCGTTCTTCGCAACACTGGTAGGTAAGCATTTCGACGGAGTGATCTATATGTCTCACGAGAGAGGTTACCCGCCGACCGCGATTCCGGTATAACGAGGAAGCCGTTCGACGGCTGGAGATCAACCGAAAGCGCTAACGTACTGCGGAACGTAGACAGCAACAGCCAATGATTGAGACCTCGTTCACCCGGAAGGTGGTAGTGGAAAGAAGCGGCGACTGCGCCACCAACAACGTTCTGCCATCAGTTCGCCGTCAGCGGCGCGTCAGAATGGTCATGCTGGTCCTGCTGTTGAGCATTGCCGGTATCGCTACATACGGCTTTCGACGACCGATTCTACGTGCTGCCGGATGGATGCTCCTCGTAAATGACCCCATCGAACCTGCAGACGTCATCGTCGTGACGGTCGAGGCTGACGGCGCCGGGGTGCTTGAAGCCGCCGATCTCGTTCACAGCGGCGTGGCTGCGCGAGTCGCAGTTTTCGGCGAATCACCTGACACTGTGGAACGTGAATTCATCCGGCGGGGGATTCCCTATGACGACACGGCCGCACGATCCGTTCATCAACTCAAGCTGCTTGGCCTCGACACGATCGGCCTCGTCCCAACCTATGTGGTTGGAAGCGAGGACGAAGGGCCGGCTCTTGCCGAATGGTGCGACCATTACAAGCTTCGCTCAGTTGTGGTGGTCAGCACTTCCGATCACTCCCGACGTCTGCACCGAGTGCTTCATCGTTCTATGAAGGGGCATCTTACGAGGGTGACGATTCGTTATTCGCGCTATTCGGTGTTCGATCCCGACCGATGGTGGCAATCGCACGTGGGGATTAGAACTGAAGTTGCGGAGCTTGAGAAGTTATTGCGCGACGTCGTTCGTCATCCGATTTCGTGAATGGATCGGAGCCAAGATCACGCTTGTGCTCCGGCAGTCGGCTGGACAGACCGCTCAGCTGAGAGTTGCGTCTTTACTTTGTGAGCTGAATCCGAGAAATTGGAAATGGCACTCACTACCAATAACGAGAACATCCCCGCCAGGCGCTAACCCAATCTACTCCGGTTTCGGACGGCGCATAGCTGGAGCAACGCTATGCTGAAGCGACCCGTCCATAGGCTGGCCTTCTCTATGGGCAGCCGGCGCACACTGGGGTTCGCGCTGCGTAGTATCCGAAAGACACAACCCCCGACGGATCGTTGGGGTTCACCACGTCGGTCTCCACGAAAAAGCCTTGCGTCGGATCAATGACGTAATAGTCCACGGCGAATGGGGAGAAGTCGAATGGCGTGCCGCTCAGCGTGCCCACGGAAAGACCGTTGGAAAGTGGGGCTGCGAAAGTGCCGCTGATCGGGCTGTTGAATGTAGCAGTAAAAGCGGAGTTGTTATCCACGATGCCTGACAAGGTCCCGCCAGTCTGGACAGCAGTCATCTGGCCCGTAGCGTCGTTTTCACTTCCATTCTGCTGGGTGAAGCTAAGCCCGTACTTGCCTTCGAAAGTAAGGGGCGCAGACGCTTGCGAGTAAGCGATTCCGGCTCCGAGCGACGGATAATTCAAGCTGATATCACCGCCATCGAGAACGAGCGCCGGGTTCCCATTGCCGGTGAGATAGAAAAAGAATAAGGGGGCAATACCCGGCGTGGAGTGGGGGACGAAGTGGTTGAAAGCTGCACGGACGCGACCAGTCCCCCCGGGAAAAACTTCGTAGGATCCACTGAACACTGCGCTGATTTGGGAACCCGCGGTTCCTTGCGCGCCACTCTGTTGCAGTAGCGTATCGGTGAATCCATTGGCGACGTCGCCGCTGCCATCCGCAGTGAACAGGCCAGCCGACGTTAAGGTGTTCGGCGTAAAACCGGTAAGGTCTACCCCCAGGACCCCGAACACGTAGGTGCCGGAGAACGACGAGACCCCTTCGAATGTGCCGGTTGAGGCCCCCTGGCCGATGGCGATACCGCCGGTTGAACCGGAGCCAGCGCCGGAGCCGTTGTCGCTCTCGATGAGTTTTATGTGAGTGGCGTCCACTATGTAGCCTTCGAACTGGAATGTGGTCGCAGATTGAAAACCGGGCATGGTCAGATTCAATGTGACGGCACCGAATGCATCGGGAGGCGAGAGTGTTCCCGAAAGGGCCTGGTTGACCGTCAAAGTCCCTGCCAGGTTCTGATCGGCGACGCTCCCGGCACCTGAAATGCTGTTTGAAGAATCAATGTTAAAAATGCCCCCGAAAGCTGTCGGCGACGCGCTAGCAACATCGGTGCCACTCACTACGAAGGCATAACCACCCGAGGGCGCCGCGGTACTGGTCTGCAAATCCATGGTTCCTGTGGCTGATTCGCTGGGATCGGTTTCAGCAATCAGAACATGGGAAGTGGAGAGGAACACAATGCTAAAAGTCTCCACGCCGTTCTGGCCAACGTCTTGGTCGTTGGTGTAGACGGTAATTGTTCCGCGCCCATCTGCGCCAAGGAAATAACTGCCTCCGGTGATGGGGTCCGACCTCGATAATAAGGCGCTGATGTTGGGGTTTTGATCGTAGAAATTGACAGTTTGCTCGCCGGAGATGATCCCACCATTACCATTGAGCATGATCACGCCGGCGACCTCATAGGGTCCTGAATCGGCGCCAACTCCCTGACCTTGAAAAACATAGCTGCCCTGGAGATTACTGCCGAAAGCCGTGATCGTAATGGGAGCGACAACGTTCTGGTTGTGGTTGGCGGTCGCAAAGGCGACGATGCTTACGGATTGATTGTTGGCCGAAAGGGTTGCGGGTGGCGTGTAGGTGACAGGCTGGCCGCTGCTGGTGTGCAGAGCACTGAGTGAGCCGCAGTTGTTTGTGTTCTGGCACGTCAGAGACCAATCCACTCCGGCGTTGCTAGGGTCATTGCTGACGACCGCCGTAATAGCCGGCGTGGCGTTGATGGAAATCGATGTTGCGGGTGCGGGCTGAAAAGCGATGGAGACAGTCGAAGATGGTGGCGGAGGGGGATTCTGAATGTTCGCAGCACTTCCTCCACCGCATGCGGCGAGCACTGCAAGCATCGCCGCAAGTAGAAGAGAAAAAATCCATCGTCCGGTTGCCACTGCCAACCTCCTTACAGTTGCTTCGTCAAGCAATTGCCGATCACTCCCACGGGATCCGGTCCCGACCTCAACGTCAACTGAACTTCGGATTCGCACATCGCAGGTCATTGCCCCGTCCCCAGTAGATACACAGTTTGAGTTTGGAGACTGGTGTTTGAATTCGTCGTGTAATTGATAGCGAGCGTTCCCGGACTAGGTTTCTTGGCTGTGGGAGTGAAGTTTACGGTGATAGTGCAACTGCTGCCGGGAGCCAGGCTATAAGGGCAATTGTCCGACTCGAAGTAGTTGCCGGTCACCACGATCTTGCCGGCGAAGGTGACGGTTTGAGAGGGTGTGACGCTTGGGTCGTTGAGCAGTGTAACCGTCTGCGACGTACCAGCAGTATTCACAGGCACGCTGCCAAAATTCAACCCCGCAGCCGGGGACATTCGCAGTGGGCTCGTTATATTCGCTGTTAATTCCACTGGAAAGCGTCCGCCATCGAGTTCGCATGGGTTGGACGGAGATGGCGGGTCATTGACAGGATCAGTGCACTGCACCGTGTTCAGTTCCAGAAAATACTGGAGAGCGGAAAAGTACGTGGCCAGTGACTGCGGTGCAAACGAAATTTCCAGGCTGCATGCGGCCAGCGGCTGGAGGAGCACTCCGCTGCAACTATCCGCAGAAATCTGGAAGTTGGGCAGCAGAGTGTTGGGATCAGTGTCGCAGCTATAGTCGATGGTGGAATTGTTCGTGTCCTGGCGCAAATTGCTCACCACTTGCAAGCCGGCAACCGCACTGCCGGGGTCTTGCAACGGGTGCGGAAGCATGTAGAACTGGCCGAATGAGCTGTTCACGCAGGTTCCCTGCGGTAATATCTGCACCGGCGTGACGCCGTTGTTGGTGAAGGTCAGCAGTTGAAGCGGGCTTGCCTCGCCGAAACCTTCCGCGCCGAAATCAAGTTGGGGGGTGGAGGGCTGGATAAAGCTTAGTCCGGTTCCTTTGATGGGCACAGTAAAGCTCTGATCGGAGTCGACGCTGGGGACGTTGCTAATCGTCAGCAAAGCACTCAGAGTAAGCGGACACTGAGCCGGCGGAGTCCCACCCTGGTCCGGCAGCCATGTGCAACTCTCCTGAGGGGCAAACGAAACCGTGATGACGCAGGACTGTCCTGCAAGAAGGCTGAAAGTCGAGCCGGCCGGAACAGCACAGGTATCCGCCTCAGTGAGATCTGGCAGGTTGGTGAAATCGGTCTGGCCAGCGTCAGAACTCGAGCCGGATGCCGCAATCCAGTTCAAGCTCAGACCGGTCAGCGCGGCAGCTGGCTGGACGTTGGTCAGGGTGATCGTCTGCGTCGACGGGTTGCCCGAACCCAGCATTTGAGGCAGGAACGTAAGGAAAGATGGAGACAGGGTAAGGGGTTGCTGGCAAGCGGTTGCGCCGTTCAGCGCTAAGCATATGTACCCAGCGTCTTCCTCGTTCACATTGGCGTTCGTGGGGCAGTTGGAGGTATTTACGACGTATCCCGTTCCAGCGGAGTTTAGAACGTATCCGTTCGTCGTGGAGGTGAAGGTGACGGGTTGAGGACCGCTGGTGGTGCTGGCTTCGGTGGCCGGTATCCCGATCTGCCCCGCATTTGATCCATTGGTGGCGATGAGTTGTAGGACGACGGTATTGCCGCTGATTTGGCCATTGACCGAGACGACACCGCCCGAAATACAGGGGTAATTACTGAAGGCTAAACTGCCCGTGACGGTGGCATTACTGGCCCCGATGTTTTTTCCCTGAGTGAGGACTCCGGTCACCGCAAAATCTTGATTGCCCAAGCCCGAAGCGGAGTTGCTGGCGCTATGGAAGCTCCCTGTGATACTTCCCGAAAGCGGCGGTACGAGAGTTGCGCTCCACGTCTGCGGTCCCGTTTGACCGGTTCCGTTTCCGCATGGCGTACTTCCGACGGCCGTACCCGGGGTTGCCGTGTAAGTGCCCGTTATCGCAGAGCCACCGGAATCTAGTGTTCCGGTAAGAGTGTAAGTCTGTGTACCGGCGATCACAGTAAAGCTCACGGCGTTCTGGCTGCTGATCGTTCCGGTGATCGGAGCCGACCCACTGTTGCACGGTCCCAGAGAACTATTGAGCAGCGTATTCGAGTACACCACAGCTCCCGTCACCGAGCCGCCATCCTGCAGCAAAAAGCCGCCCTGTAGGCCACTTGAAACCGATAGATCGGGCGTGTTCACCATCGAAAACTGCCAGTTACCTGACAGCGTTCCGCTCGGCGGCATGGCGCTCGAATGGCTGCTTCCGCAAGCCGAAAGCAGAATCGTGCCGGCGAGCGTCAAAATACACAGGCTCTGCGTGCATCCACCGGAGACGCGACACACCAATTCACCAATCGTCCCGCACATTGTTCGATTTTTGGTCAACGTCTGCATTGTCTTCGAAGTCCTAAAAGCCTAGCTTCAGACCAAACTGAAGGGTGCGGGAGCGATGCGCATCCAGTGGGTGTAAGAACGAGGCCCCGGTGACGCAATTGCCTCCGCTCCCTCCAAACCCGGCGGAATAAGCGGGGCCCGCATAGCAACTGATTACGTTGTTTCCGCTGCTGCCCGGGTTATCGGGATCGTAGATTCTGAACTGAGTGTGATTAAAAACATTGAAGGCCTCAGCGCGAAACTCAAGATCGTTGCGCTCGCTGATCTTGAAATGTTTCAGCAACGCCGCGTCGAAGTTCAGGCGGCCCGGATTATTCAGGAAGTTGCGGCCCGCGTCCCCAAAGGTGAGCCCCCGCGGAGCCACAAACTCCGATGGATTGCCGATGAGCGGGCCAAAGCTTCGAGGATTGTTAAGCGGAGAGCGAAGTCCACTTACGACGTCGGGGTAGGACGCAGCGATGCCGAGCCCTTCGGCAACCCCGGCATTGTCGGTGAGAGAAACGCCGGTGTTCCCCGCGCTGTTGATCACCGTAAATGGATTGCCCGATTGATAAAGTGTGACCCCGGAAAGTTCCCAGCCTTCAGCCAGGGTCCTCGTCAGTCTGGACGGGGCGGCGGGAATGGGAGCGGGCTTTGGCTCCGCGGCGCCTTCTGAGCTTACTTCGTCTGGAGTTCCTCCCAGCCAATCAGCGAAGGTTCGCCCCAAACTCAATATAGGCAAGCGGTAGATGTAATTGATGTTCAGCAGATGACGCTGATCAAAACTCGAGCTGGCCCGGTTTTCACGGAGGTTGTAAGAATTGACCAGCACAGGATCGCTGCGGTCCGAGGCATCATCCAGCGAATGGCTATAGGAATACGAGATTCCAGCACTGAGCGGTCCGCTGGTGTGTTGCAGGGTGAACTGAAGTGCGTTATAGCTCGAATCGGCCACGTTCTGTAACGCCAGAACCCTTCCCAATCCAGGATAAGGGTGCCCAGGAAGCGAGTTGACATTCGGGATGTTTGGATTCGTGCAGGCGGCCTGCAAATTTACATAGGCAGGGTTCTGCGGCGTGACCAGAGTTCCGTTCTGGAGCAGGAACGGAGTAAAACCGTCTCCGGGCGCGATATGGATTGCCGTTCCCGACGACGGAACCGTGCAGTCCGCGATGGTTAGGGGCTCGTTGGGACCGAAGGGGTTCTGGCTCGCCGGTACGGGTTGCAACTGGTTGAGTTGTCGCTCGACCGTCAAATGCGTTCCCTTGCTGCCGACATACGCAAGGTTGACCACCATGGCTGGCGATAGCTGTCGTTGAACTCCGAAACTCCACTGCTGCGCATAGGGCCAAACCGCTTTCGTCGGAATTGAAGTGACGTCGAGAGGAAAGGCGGAGCCGGCCGGGGGTGGAGAAATCCCCAGAAAGTAACCCAAAGGGCTGGTGCATTCGGGGTTGGTCGGGTTCCCATACCCGACATTGCCGATGCATGAGTAGTTGGAAGGAAGCGGTTGTGTCATGCTGAGCACGAGCGGCGCGCTAGCCTCAAGGGAGCCGGTATTGGCTTCGTTTCCGGTGCCGTGCTCAAAAAAGACGCCATA